>Ga0302316_10000088_pt1 | contig 81542 bp, 77 predicted proteins | sample III_Palsa_N3_2_FD_200456 | JGI IMG/M metagenome (GOLD analysis project Ga0302316, IMG submission 200456) | Peat permafrost microbial communities from Stordalen Mire near Abisko, Sweden - III_Palsa_N3_2 | ecosystem: Environmental > Terrestrial > Soil > Palsa > Peat permafrost | place: Sweden...
CATCAGAGCTCCCGACGTTAACCCCTAACCTCACGCACGACTAGACGCAAAGGAAAAGAGCTATGGGACTTATACCGATGGTGCTCGAGCAGACGAGCCGGGGCGAACGCTCGTACGATATTTACAGTCGTCTGCTACGCGACAACATCATCTTTCTTGGCACGCCGATTGACGACAATGTCGCCAATCTGATCATCGCGCAGATGCTTTTTCTTTCGGGCGAGGACCCGGAGAAGGACATTCAGCTGTACATCAACTCACCGGGCGGATCGATCTCGGCCGGCCTGGCAATCTACGACACGATGCAGTACATCAAGAACGACGTGGTGACGTTCTGCATCGGGCAGGCGGCGTCGATGGGCGCGTTCCTGCTAATGGCGGGCAAGAAGGGCAAGCGCTTCACATTGCCCAATTCGCGCATCCTGATCCACCAGCCGTCGATGGGCGGACTGGGCGGACAGGCTACCGACATCGACATTCACGCGCGCGAGATTCTTCGTATTCGCGAGCTCACCAACAAGCTGATGAGTGCCAGCACGGGTCAGCCACTGGATCGCATTGAGCGGGATGTGGAGCGCGACTTCATCATGACCGCACCGCAGGCCAAAGAGTATGGGATCATCGATGACATCATTGATCGTCCCCGTACGACATAAGAAACTTAAGTCGAATAGCAGCATCGAATAAGTAGCGAAACAGCCTCATTTCGTGCAGAAGTTTGCAGGGGATGAGGCAGTTTTTTTCTTGCGGTGCAGGCACATTTGAGCTCCGTGACCCAATTTGGGTACAGGGAATCGAGTTGCACATCTTGTGATGCTGCAATACTCGCTGTGGCTGTGTTCTCAGGTGTAAACTAAATTTCGTTGGTGACGCCTGCTGGGTTCTGCGGGCGCGAAGGAGTGCACCCTGTCTATGAAGACTTCTCGTGGCGCGGAAGAGTCCCTCCGCTGTTCGTTCTGTCATAAATCACAGGACGCCGTTGCCAAGCTAATCTCCTCGCCATCGGATTATCCTCGCGCGTATATCTGCGATGAATGCGTCGCGGTGTGCAACTCCATTCTCGAAGACGACAAGGGCGAGGCGCAGGCCGGTGCGGCTCCTGCTCACCTGCCGAAACCAGCCGAGGTCAAGGCGTTTCTGGACGAGTATGTGATCGGCCAGGACCAGACCAAGAAGAAGCTGGCTGTCGCAGTCTACAACCACTACAAGCGCATCCAGATGAACAAGACGCGCGGCAATGATGTCGAGATGCAGAAGTCGAATATTTTGCTAGTCGGCCCCACGGGTTCAGGCAAGACGCTGCTCGCGCAGACGCTGGCGAAGATGCTCGACGTGCCGTTTGCGATTGTCGATGCAACGACGTTGACCGAGGCTGGCTATGTCGGCGAAGACGTCGAGAACATCATTCTGAAGTTGCTGCAGGCTGCGGATGGGGATGTAGCACGCGCGCAGCAGGGCATCATCTACATCGACGAGATCGACAAGATTGGGCGCAAGGACGAGAATCCTTCGATCACCCGCGATGTGTCCGGCGAGGGCGTGCAGCAGGCGCTGCTGAAGCTTCTCGAGGGCACCATCGCCAACGTTCCGCCGCAGGGTGGACGCAAGCATCCGCACCAGGAGTTCACCATCGTCGATACGACGAACATCCTGTTTATCTGCGGTGGCGCGTTTGTAGGATTGGAAAAAGTCATTGGGCGGCGCGTAGGCAAGAAGGCGCTTGGCTTCAAGGCAATCGGCGAAGTCGCTGCCAAGGAAGATGACGTCGTGACGCCGATCCGGGCGCAGCGTGATTCTGAGTTGCTGCGCCAGGCCGAGCCGCAGGATCTGCTGAAGTATGGCCTGATCCCGGAGTTTGTTGGACGGCTTCCGGTTTTGGGAATTCTGGACGAGTTGGACGAGGCAGCGCTGATCGACATTCTTACGCGTCCCCGCAACGCAATCCTCAAGCAGTATGCGCGGCTCTTCGATTTCGAAGGTGTGAAGGTTACGTGGACTGACGAGGCCGCCAGCGAGATTGCGCGCGAGGCTCTGCACCGCAAGGTGGGTGCGCGCGGTCTGCGCATGATTCTGGAGGAGTTGATGCTCGACCTGATGTATCACGTCCCGGGTAACAAGAAGGTGAAGGAACTCGTGATCACCGACGAGATGGTGCGGACACGCGAGATCCTGCTGCCCGTGGTTCTGGAGAAGGCTGGCTGAGTTAATACCAGTTTTGCACAGGCAACGGACAGCCTCGGCTGTCCGTTTTATCCTTAAGCCAATTCCCTCTTTAGTGGGATCAAACTCGCTTCACTTTGCCCTCGGCCAAGCGCGTACAATTCCGTTCAAGCATGCCGCGCATCGTTCCTGCGCAAAGCACGTCTAATCAGGAGGCCTATGACAAACGACGAACGCGACATCCTGAACGGCGCTATGCGCAAGCTTCCGATGATGCCCATCCGCGAGATGGTCATTTTCCCGCACATGATGACCCCTTTTGTGGTGGGGCGCGAATCGAGCGTCCGCGCTCTCGAGGAAGCTCTCAACGGCGACCGCCGGATCTTTCTCGCGACGCAGCACGACGCCTCGGTCGATGAGCCGACGCCGGACGACATTTACACCGTTGGCGTGATCGGCAATATCGTGCAGTCGGTGCGTATGCCCGATGGAAATATCAAGGTACTGGTGGAGGGCGTGGAGCGCGCCCGCGCGAGCGAGATCAACGACGACGACGGGTTCTTCGTTGCTACGGTGAAGACCTCGATCGTTGAGTTGCAGGCGACGCCGGCGACCGAGCAACTGGTTGCGCGGGTGCACCAGTTGTTTGAGCAGTATGGCAAGCTACAGCAGTCGTTGAACCAGGAAGCGACCGCGGCGCTGCGCATGGACGAACCCGCAAAGCTCGCCGACGTGATTGCGGCAAACCTTCCGCTGGCAATCGAAGAGAAGCAGCAGCTGCTGGAGGTGTTCGATCCAGAGGTGCGGCTGTCGCGCATTGCGGACACGCTCGATATCGCGATTGAGAAGCTGAACATGGACCGCACCATCCAGTCGCGGGTGAAGCGGCAGATGGAGCGCGCGCAGAAGGAGTATTACCTCAACGAGAAGATCAAGGCCATCCAGAAAGAACTGGGCCGCGGTGAGAAGAGCGAGTTCGATGAGCTGAAGAAGAAGATTGAAGAAGCCGGCATGACCAAAGAGGTGCAGGAAAAGGCCATGCAGGAGCTGAAGAAGCTCGAAGCAATGCCGCCGATGTCGGCTGAGTCGACCGTTTCGAGGAATTATCTGGACTGGCTGCTGGCCGTTCCGTGGAAGAAGCGCTCCAAGGAAATTCGCTCCATCGAGAACGCCGAGACAGTGCTCAACGAAGATCACTATGGGCTGGAGAAGATCAAGGATCGCATCCTGGAGTTCCTCGCGGTTCGCCAGCTGGTCAAGAATCCTAAGGGTTCGATTCTCTGCTTTGTCGGGCCGCCGGGCGTAGGTAAGACCTCGCTGGGTATGTCGATTGCAAAAGCAACTGGCCGTAAGTTTGTGCGCATGTCCTTGGGCGGCGTGCGCGATGAGGCGGAGATCCGCGGACATCGCCGGACGTACATTGGCGCGCTGCCGGGACAGATCATTCAGTCGATGAAGAAGGCCGGAACGAAGAATCCGGTGATTATGCTGGATGAGATCGACAAGATGGCCTCGGACTTCCGCGGCGATCCGGCATCGGCGCTGTTGGAGGTATTGGACCCTGAGCAGAATCACACGTTCCAGGATCACTATCTCGATGTCGAATATGACCTGTCGCAGGTGTTGTTCGTGGCTACTGCGAATGTGCTGCACACCATTCCAGGCCCGCTGCAGGACCGCATGGAGATTCTGCGGCTGACCGGCTACACGGAGCTTGAGAAGCTCGAGATCGCAAAGCAGTATCTTGTCCGCAAGCAGATTGAGGCAACAGGGTTGACGGCCACGCAGATCAGCTTCAGCGACGATGCGCTGCGCGAGATCATTCGTTCGTACACGCGGGAAGCAGGCGTGCGCAATCTGGAGCGCGAGATTGGCAATATCTGCCGAAAGGTTGCGCGCAAGGTTGTGGGCGACGACAAGCACGTCGAAACCGTGACCTCGGAGTCGCTGAGCACGCTGCTGGGTGTGGCTAAGTACCGCGATTCGCTGGTGCAGGAGAAGTCCGAGATTGGCCTGGTCACTGGGCTCGCGTGGACGGAGATGGGCGGAAGCATTCTGCAGACCGAGGTGCAGGTGCTGGACGGCAAGGGCAAGATGACGGCGACCGGGCAACTCGGCGACGTGATGCAGGAGTCCGCGCAGGCCGCATTGACGTACATCCGTTCGCGCTCGAATTCCCTGGGGCTGCCGCGTGATTTCTATCGGAACGTCGATATCCACGTGCATGTTCCCGAAGGCGCGATTCCAAAGGACGGGCCGTCGGCGGGTATCACGCTGGCGACCGCACTGGCGAGCGCGCTAACCAAAATCGAGGTTCGGCGCGACATCGCCATGACCGGCGAGATCACATTGCGCGGGAAGGTGCTTCCCATCGGCGGCCTCAAGGAGAAGCTGTTGGCAGCGCATCGCGCAGGAATTCGCGAAGCCATTCTTCCCGCTGAAAATATGCGGGACTTGGCGGATCTTCCCGACCTCATCAAGAAAGAGATGAAACTCAATTGGGTTGAGCAGATGGACGAGGTGCTGGAGATTGCGCTGGTCAGCAAGCCACTGAAGCTGGCTGAAGAGACGCCTGCCGCGCTGACTCAAACAGCAGCGTTGCCGATTCCTCCGCCGCAGCCGGCAGAAAACATCGCGCACCAGTAATTCTTCAAGACAGACAGAAAAGAAAGCCGAACCTAGTCAGGTTCGGCTTTTTCCATTGAATCGATGCGTATTTACGCTATGCAGCACGCCGTCCGCCGGATACGAAGTGCATGACCAGCGAAATCACCGCGAAGATCAAGAGGATATGGATGAGGAAGCTGCTGACGTGAAACATGAAAAATCCGCCTAACCAAAGGAGAACCAGAACGACCGCGAGGATTAAGAACATGGGAGAGCCGCCTTACTTGAGATGGGATTGAAAAGCTTTTAACCACAACCCACCGTAAGAGCCGTTTGTCGGTTTCCGCGTTGCTTGGATCGCTAAATTCTTTCCTGTGTTACGACTGGATAACAAAAGCCATCGAAAGAGCATCTATCTACAAGTCAGAAGTCAATCTTCCTGGAGGCACGTCGTGCTCATCGTTATCATCATTCTGCTGTTGCTCGTCTTTGGTGCCTTCCCGAGCTATCCATACTCGCGCAACTGGGGCTACTATCCCGCGGGCGGCCTCGGAACGATTCTTCTGATTGTTGTGATTCTTTGGCTGCTCCACGTAATCTAGCGGGAAGCTTTGCCGCTTCACGGACACCCATAAGTTCGTTAGGATAAGAGGCGCACGTACGTTGTGCGCCTCTCTTATGCCTACCACCACACTCTCCCCCGCCGGCAATCTTCGTCTCAGCGAATTGGCGCCGCACTTTGTCCAGTCAGAGATTCGTGCCATGACCGTTGCCTGTTCGGAGGTCGATGGCATCAACCTGGCGCAGGGTGTGTGCGATACCGACCCGCCGCACCCGGTGGTCGAAGCCGCCATCGCGGCCATTCGTTCCGGCCACAACATCTACACGCGGATGGACGGGATCGCTCCCCTGCGAGAGGCGCTTGCGCAGAAGTTCGCAAGCTTCAACAGGCTTTCGGTAGATCCAAATAGCCAGGTGCTGGTAACCAGCGGCGCGACCGGTGCAATGCACGCCGCCCTGCTGGCTCTGCTCAATGCGGGCGATGAGTGCGTGGTGCTGGAGCCGTTCTATGGCTATCACGTGAGCACGCTGAAGATGATGCGTGTGTCGCCGGTCGTCGTGCCGCTGGAGGGGTCGGCGTTCGCGCTGGATGCGGATCGGTTGCGCGCCGCCATTACGCCACGTACGCGCGCGATCATCATCAACAGCCCTTCGAATCCATCAGGCAAAGTTTTTTCGCAGAGTGAACTCGAGGCGCTGGCGGCGGTGGCGATCGAGTTCGACCTGTTCGTTTTCACCGATGAGATGTACGAGTACTTCATCTACGACGGCGCGCAACACATAAGTATCGCCACGCTGCCGGGAATGGCTGAACGCACGGTTACGATCTCGGGATTCTCGAAGACCTTCTCGGTGACGGGATGGCGGCTGGGGTATCTTGCGGCCAGCGAGCGCTGGCTGCCGGCCATCGCGTACTTCCACGACCTGCTTTATGTGTGCGCGCCTTCTCCGCTGCAACACGGCGCCGCGGCGGGTTTGTTGCAACTTCCGCAGAGCTTCTATGACGGGCTGACGGAGGAGTACCAGGTCAAGCGCGACTTGATCTGCGCAGCGCTGACACGGTCGGGGCTGACTCCGTCCATCCCGACCGGAGCGTACTACGTGCTGGCTGACTCGACGCGGATTCCCGGAGCAGATGCGAAACAGAAAGCGCGGCGGCTGTTGGCGGATGCTGGGATTGCGGCGGTTGCAGGTTCGGCATTTTTCGCGACCGATGTGGCGGGCGTGAATCCCGGAGAGAACCTGCTGCGGTTCTGCTTCGCGAAGAAGGATGACGAGCTCGCGGAAGCTTGCCGCCGGCTGGATTCCTATCGGGGCTAGCCGTACATCCATGTCCGAAAATCCGGACATGGAGCACCTAGTGTTCGATATTCTAGTAAAAGCCGCAGTGGCAAAGGCCACCGCGGCTTTTATGTTCTTGCGCGAAGCGCTACTCGCTGTCCGCGAAGGACCCGCCGGCGATCGAAGGGATGAGCATGATTTCGTCACCGTCTTCGAAGGGATGCGCGTCCCCGCCGAGGAAGCGGATGTCTTCGTCGTTGACGTAGACGTTGACGAAGCGGCGTAGCTTGCCGTTTTCGTCCTTGACGTTCTGGGCGAGCGCGGGAAACTTCGTGTCGAATTCTGCGAGCAAACCAGGCAGGTTCTCGGCCTCGGAGTCGAAGGACTTCTGGCCGTCGGTGTGGCGGGCTAGGGCGGTGGGCAGAACAATCTTTACGCTCAACGCACACCTCCTGCCAACGCCGCATCGCTGATCAAACGGCCGTCAACGGCACGGATGTACTCGTCGAATGCGGCGAGTTTTGGCTTCACAGCGCGCTCGGTAGCGAAACAGCCTTCGAGAGCATCGGTAGTCTTGAGGCCGTTCCCGGTGATGCAGGAGACGGTGAGTTGGTCGCGGGAGATGCGGCCCTGCGAATAGAGCCGCGCGGTGACGGCGGTGGTGACGCCGCCGGCGGTTTCGGTGAAGATGCCTTCGTCCTCGGCCAGTTCCTGGATGCCGGACACGAGCTCGACGTCGGAGACATCCTCGGCCCAGCCGCCGGTCTCCTGGATCATCTTCGCGGCTGCAGGACCGTCGGCCGGATTGCCGATGGCGAGCGAGCGGGCGATGGTGTTGGGGCGCTGCGGCTCAATGTAGTCCCAACCGTTTTTGACAGCCTGCGAGATCGGCGAGCAGCCGGTAGCCTGCGCGCCAAAGAAGCGGACGTCTTTGGGCTCGACGAGGCCAAGCGCGATGAGCTCCTTGAAGGCCTTACGGATCTTGCGGATGAGCGAGCCGCCGGCCATGGGGCAGACGATGTTGTCGGGCAAGCGCCAGCCAAGCTGTTCGGCGATCTCGTAGCCAACGGTCTTCGAGCCCTCGGCATAGTAGGGCCGGAGGTTCACGTTGACGAAACCCCAGTTGTACTCGTCCGCAATCTGGGTGCAGAGGCGATTGACGTGGTCGTAGTTGCCGTCGATGCGCACGAGGCGCGCACCGTAGACCTGGGTGTTGAGGATCTTCGCGTACTCGAGATCGGCGGGCACGAGGATGCAGGCCTTGAGGCCGAGCCGGGCGGCCTGCGCAGCGGTAGAGTTTGCCAGGTTGCCAGTAGACGAGCAGCCGACGGTGGTGAAGCCGAAGCCCTGCGCGTTGGCGAGGGCGACCGAGACGACGCGGTCCTTGAAGCTGAGCGTCGGGAAGCACACCGCATCGTTCTTGATGTAGAGATTGTCGGCGCCGATGCGCTTGCCGAGATTCTTCGCACGCACCAGCGGCGTGAAGCCGACGGGGAGGTCGGGCAGAAAGCCCTCGGGGATGGGGAGAAGCTCTTTGTAACGCCAGATGTTGGCCGGACCGGCGGCGATGGTCTCGCGCGTGAAGCGGCCGCGAACAGACTCCAGATCGTACTGGACTTCAAGGGGCGCGAGGCAGTCTGGGCAGCCAGACAGAGGCCTATTGCCGAAGCTCTTGCCGCATTCGTTGCAGCGTAGCTCGTACTTCGTACAGGAAGACACCATTGATCGACTCCGATGGTCGAAGGGTGATGGTCCTGGAAGCCGCTCTCTTGTCTGGGGTTCTCGGTACGGAGGTTCGTGGAGATCAGGCTCAGATACGGGTCTGCGTCCACCGAATCTCATGTACCCCGTGGCTTGCGCCATCCAGGAGAGAGTTGACACCGGTACTGTGGTCTGTCCGGTTGTCGTGGCGTCGTAGGGCTCGTCCCTCAACCACTCTGCATGAAATCCGACCCGCCGAAGCGAGAGGAATGTTTAAGGTTTATCACCAATTCTGAGTGATTGCAACCTTGGTTTCCACAACAGGATCGGGGTCTGCGCAGCGACGCGGATCACATGGGGTGTCCGCCGCGGGTTCTATACTCACAGACAGATTATGCCGACGATGAACGACTTCCGAGCGGAAACGACTGAAAACACGGCGACGTCCGCAGTGCCGGCGATTGCGCTGGACCGGGTTTCGCGGCTGTATGGGAGTTTCGTGGCGCTGCGCGAGGTCACCGTGTCGCTGGCGGCGGGATCCAGCATTGTAATGCTTGGGGAGAATGGCGCGGGCAAGTCTACCCTGCTGAAGGTGATTGCCGGGCTCCAGTCGCCGAGCTACGGTTCGGTGTCGATCTTTGGCGAGAGTCCTCGGGACCAGCGCGGGGCGGTGGCGTACATGAGCCACTCGACGATGCTGTATGACGAGCTGACAGGGATTGAGAACCTAACCTACTTTGGCAGCCTGCATACGGAAGGTGTGAGGCGGAGCGTGCTGCAGGAGAAGGCTGCCCAGGCGCTGATCGAGGTTGGGCTGGACCCGGCGAACGAGCGGCGGGTCGGCGAGTACTCGCAGGGTATGCGGCAGCGGGCGTCGCTGGCACGGGTGCTGTTGTCGGAGCCGGATCTGCTGCTGCTGGACGAACCATTTTCGAACCTCGACGTTGGCTCGGCGCAGAGCATGATTACGCGTCTGCTGGCGTATGTCGCGCAGCCTTCGCGCAGCGGCCTGGCGCGAACCCTGCTGCTGACAACCCACCAGGCCGAGTTGGCACGGCCGCTCGCGCAAAGCACGCTCACCCTGAGCGCAGGGCGACTCGTATCGCTGATCGAGACGCCGCGATGAGTCCGACCAAGACCGCACATCCGAGCAAAACCAACGCGGCGCGGCAGCTGGACGCGCTTGGGATTCCCTACCAGCTTCGCACCTACGAAGTCGATCCTGACGATCTTACGGCGATCTCAGTGGCGCGCAAGATCGGTCTCCCGCCAGAACAGGTCTTCAAAACGCTGGTGACGCGTACCTATGATGGCGAGCACTTGTTCGCGGTGGTGCCGGGAGATGCCGAACTCGACCTGAAGAAGCTGGCGGCGGTAGCCGGTACGCGCAAGGTCGAGCTTGCCTCGCTGAAAGATGTTGAGCCGCTGACCGGGTACATCCGCGGTGGCGTCACCGTGCTCGCTGCGAAGAAGCCCTTCCCTGCTTTTGCCGATGAGACGATCGAGCTGTTTGACGTGATCTCGATCTCGGCGGGACAGCGAGGCTTGCAGATCTTTCTTACTCCGGCTGATTATCTGCGCGCAACGCAAGCGACGCTCGCCGACCTGACCAAAGCTCCGAATGGAGGACACGCATGAACTACGCGCAACACGTCCTCACGCATCTACGCAAAGACCTGCGGCTGGAGTGGCGCACCAAGGACTCGATCAACGGCATGCTGTTTTTTGCGCTGCTGGTGGTGGTGGTGTTGGCGATGGCGTTCGATCCGGCGTCCTACCCGACGATGACGCGGCAGATCAGCGGCGGCCTACTGTGCGTCGCGGTGCTTTTTGCGGCGATGACGGCGCTGAACCAGTCGTGGGCGCGCGAAACCAACAACAACGTGCTCGATGCGCATAGACTTTCGGCAGCGCCGGCGTCAGCCCTGTTCGTCGGTAAAGCGCTCGCGAACTTCCTGTTTGTGATGGGGGTCGAGGTTGTCCTCGCACCGATCTTCACCGTCTTCTACAACCTTCATCCGTTGGGACAGACCTGGAAGCTGCTCTTCATTCTGCCACTGGGCACCTGGGCTTTAGTAGTCAATGGGACGTTCTTCGCCGCGCTCAGCCTGCGTTCGCGCAATCGCGAGACGCTGCTGCCGCTGGTGCTTCTGCCCATCTCCATGCCGGCGCTGCTGGCCATGATCCAAGCCACAACCGCCGTACTTACCGGTGAGTTTGAGCCGACATTATGGATCAAAGTTTTAGTCGCCTATGTGATCGTCTTCACAACGGCATGCGTGCTCTTGTTTCAGACTATTCTTAGCGCGGATTAGGTGGCTGAACGTCGCGCCAGACCAACAAAGAGCTAAAATCATCGATGGTGACTAACATTCGAAAATCTCCCGGAACGATGCCGAAGTGGGCGCTGGCGTACTTCGGCCTTACCCTCGTCGTCCTGGCCTACGGCTTCTATGCCGCCATGGTCGCACCGAAGGAAGCGACGATGGGTAACCTCTACCGCGTCTTCTTCTATCACCTGCCGCATACGATCCTGAGCTTTGTGTTTCCGTATCTGAATTGCGGCGCGTCGTTTCTTTATCTCTACTGGCGCAACCGTAACGTGGAGCGTGCAGCGGCTGCCGACGCGTTCGCCCTCGCCTCAGCCGAAATCACCGTGCTCTACGCGAGCATCGGCCTTGCCACCGGCATGCTCTGGGGACGTGCCGCCTGGGGAATCTGGTGGGCGTGGGACGCCCGCATGACGACGTACCTCCTGCTGTGGCTGCTCTACGTCAGCTACCTGCTGGTGCGGCGTTTCTCTGCCACCGGCCAGACGGCCGTCATCTCCGCGGTGCTGGCGATCTTCGCCGCCATCGACGTTCCTATCTGCTTCATGTCGATCCGCTGGTGGCGCACGCAGCATCCCTCCGCGGTCTTCGGTGGCGGAGACAACTCCGGCATCGATCCCAGCATGGTGCCTGCGGTCCTTTGGAACATGCTCGCATGGGCGATGTGGGGAGCCTTCCTCATCGGCATGCGCTATGCCATCGAACGCCGTCGCCAGCGCCAGTCCAATGCATACGCCCTCGGCTTCCTTGGCGATGAACCCGGCCTCGGCGGCGCTGCTCCTTCGGAGGCGCGATGATTCCCTTCCACACTCTCTCGGAACGCCATCTCGTCTACGCCTACATCGCCGTGTGGCTATTTCAGTTTGGATACATCGCCTGGTTGGTCGCGCAATGGCGCAAGAGCCGGGGATGAAGCCTGCACGACACGCTGTCACTTCTTCCAGTCCCGCGCTCCGGCGCGCGCTTGGCTTGCTGCTTCCATTGGCATTGCTCGGCTGCGGCCGCGATCGTTTCCCGAGTTATCCAGCGAATTATCACGAGTTCGCCTACGTATCCAATGGCACAAGCAATACCGTGACGGTGCTTGACCTCGTGTATGTGCGCCAGGATCGAGTGCTCCAGGTCGGTAGGCAGCCTTCGGGCCTCGCGGTAAACCCGGTTCGGGACGAGGTGTACGCGGTCAATACCGGCAGCGACTCCGTCTCCGTAATCGACGCGACGAACAACCGCGTTGCAGCGACCATCGGTGTACAGCGCACCCCGTACTTCATCGCCATCGCTCCAGACGGCAAGCGCGGATACGTACCGAACTCGGCGTCGAATACGGTGAGTGTGCTCGACCTGGACAAGCGCCGCCAGGTTGGGGTGGCTGCCACGGGTGAGGGTCCCGGCATGGCAGAAGTATCGCCGGACAATCGCACGCTGGTAGTCAGCAACCGGGTCGCCGGCAGCCTCTCCGTCTACTCCATCACCAACTCGAAACAACATCCGTTGCAGTTGCGCGAAGCTTACTCGGGATGCGCCGGCGCAACGGATATAGCGGTGGTGGCCAATTCCGCGAGCGAACCAACCTCCGGGGCAAAGGCCTTCGTGGCCTGCTCCTCCACGCACAAGGTGATGGTGGTATGGCTGGCCGCGTCGCCTGACTCCTGGCGCGGCAAGCAGGACGCGTCGCTGCAACACGATCAACTGCTGACCTTCCTGGATGTGGGCGAGACACCGATCCACCTGGCCGCGCAACCCAATGGGGATGAGGTTTTTTCGATCAACTTCGGCTCCGACAGCATCTCCGAGATTTCGACTTGGACCAACGAAGTGCTGGGCACGTATCCCATCGGCTCGAAGCCCACGAACGGCGTCATCAGCGAGGATAACTCCAGCCTCTGGGTCACGAACTTTGGCGCCGACTCCGCCGCTATGTACAGCATCGACGACGGACGCGTGGTGGCCAGCGTGCACACGGGCATGCATCCCGACACCATCGCCTTCTCAGCCGACGAGCACCTGCTGCTCGCCGCCGATGCCGGTTCGGCGGACGTAGCGGTCATCCGCATGCAAGACAAAAATGGGCCTACGCTGTTCACCCTTCTGCCTTCCGGCGGCCATGCCAACGACATCGTCGTGAAGTCGTTCCACGCCAAGCCCTAGTTTTTTGGGTTAGCTGGCGGCTTCTTCGCGCTCGCGTTCCAGGTCATCAACGCGGGCTTCGCGCAAGGCCTGGCGGGTCGCAGACACGTACGCGCCCGCGAGCAGCAGCAGACCACTGAGAAACGCCCAGAGCATCAGCCCCACGGAGACCTCGAAAGGCCCATAGACCGAGCGAAGGTCCAGATGCGGCAGCGTGAGGATGTACAGGTACTTCGCAATCTCCCACAGCACGCCCACGATGATCGCTGTCGGCAAAACGGCGCGCGCCGGAATCTTGCGGTTGGGCAGCCCCCAGTAAATCAGGAAGAACAGTCCGATGCTGGCGATGCCACCGCAGATCTTGAGAAAGCTGGCCGTCAAAAAAGTGAATACCACGTTGTTGGTGTGGCCGAAGAAGAGGAAGCCGAGGACAGAGGCCTGGCCCGTGCTGAGCACGATCGACGCCATGGCCAGCATGCCAACGCCAGTTGCAAGGGCCAGCGAGACGATCTGATTGTGAATGTAATTTCGATTCGTTCGAACACCCCACACGCTGTTGAGTGCGACCTCGAGCGGTAAGAACACGCCCGTCGTCGTAATCAGCAACATCACGACCGAGAAGATCCTTGTCTGCGTATGCGCGACGGCGAGGATCTTCATGTTGCGCATCACGAAGTCCTGATTGCACGGCAGAAAGTTGTTCATCATCTGGACGACGACACCGACCATCCGGGGCGAATGAAAAACACGCTGGCAGAGCGTGAGCAGCAGCACGATGAACGGAAACAGCGAAAGGATGACCTGTGCCGCCACGCTGAAGGCGTACGTATGCACCTCTGTCTTGGTCATGTAGTGGGCGAGTGCGACAATCTGCTGCAAGGTTCCGCTCGCAGCAACAGGCACGGCTGGGTCGGCAACCAGGTTGGGCTCGACCTTCTCATCTCCAGCGGCAACTGCTCCTGCAGAGATTCGTGACGCGTGGCTCTCGGCGCTGGAATGCGGTCCATCGACGAGCTTCTTCGCACGGTCAGGAACAATGCTGATTTTCTCAAACGACATACCAACAGTTTACGTTGCCCCGCGGTGCAGCCTTCGAAATCATCGGCAAATCATGCATGAGTACCAGAAGAGTTTTCGCGCAGACGATCCGCCGCCCAGGCTGCGGCCTCGGCGAGAACCGCATCCTCGCCCGCGATCCACGCGTCAAGCTGTGGGAGAAACTCTCGCTCGCCACTGTTTCCCATCGCAATCGCCACGTTGCGCAGGATTCGCTTGCGCCGTGTACGTTCCAGCGGCGATCCACGGAAGATGCGGTTGAACGCCGGCCCATCCATGTCCGCAAGCCACTGCAGCGCCGGGTTGACCAACTCCTGCCGCGCTGGAAGCAGGCCGGTTGCGGCGACGGGAGCACGTCGGTTCCACGGGCAGACATCCTGGCAGATGTCGCAACCAAATACCTGGCGCCCCATGAGCGGCCGAAGCTCCTCGGCAATGCTCCCCTTCTTCTCGATCGTGAGATACGCGATGCAGCGCGCGGCGTCCATCTGCCGAATGCCGGTGACGTCCGGATCGAGCAGCGCGTCCGTCGGACAAGCATCAATGCAGCGTGTGCAACTGCCACAGCGGTCGGCCGCAGGCACGCTCCATGCTTCTGGCTCGAGCTCCAGCGATGTCACAATCACACCAAGCAGCAACCACGATCCCTGCTGCTGATTCAGCACGCAGGTGTTCTTCCCAATCCAGCCGAGCCCCGCGCGCTCTGCGTAGTCCCGCTCCACCAGCGGCCCGGTGTCCACATAGCACCGCGCCGAAGCGTCCGCACCGAAACGCTCTTTGAGCTCCGACTCCAGCGCGCGAAGCTGGTGTAGCAGCACGTCGTGATAATCGCTGCCCGCGCTCGATTCCTCATGCCCGCTCCACGCATAACGAGCGATCCATCCGGCTTTCGCATCTGCGGGGTCGATCGATTTCGGAGCCGCAGCGTTATAGTTCACCGCGCAGACAATCACAGAGCGCGCCCACGGCATCGATCGGCGCAGATCGCCGCGAAGATATTCGCCCGCGTCATCTTCCCGCTTCAGGTAGTCCATCTCGCCCGCGTACCCGGCGTCGATCCACTGCGCGTAACGTTGATCGTTCTCTAAAGCGGGAGCGCCCGACGGTTCCGGCACGGCAGCTACGCCGGCAAGATCGAAGCCGGCTGCACGAGCGCATACCTCGATCCACTCCCGGTCCGCGCGCGTCAGTGGCAACCCCGTCCCCCTCTCGCTATTCTCGCGCAACCGGCTCTAGGGTGTGATCCGCACCATCACCGCAGCGTTGGCCGGCACGTCGGCCGAGAATCTTTCCGTCTGCCGCGCGAGGCCCTTATGCGCCCACAGATCGCGCACGCTGGCGGGTAGCGTCGCAGGATATCCAATGTCGCGCCAATCCACGGCAATCGTTGCAGACTTGTCCCCGCGGTTGAGCAGCACCACCGCCCGGCCACCGTCCGCAAGCTGCTTCGACCAGACCTCGAGGTCGCCATCTTTGTGTACGCAATGCCCCTGGATGCCCATGAGATCCTGATCGATCGCGATCACATCCTTGTTCAATAGGATCTCGCTGATCTCTGGCGTCATGTGCGCCATGTCGTTGCCCGCGAGTAGCGGTGCGGAGAATAGCGCCCACATGCTGAAGTGCGCGCGGTACTCTGCCGTCGTCATGCCTCCATTGCCCACTTCGAGCATGTCGGCGTCATTCCAGTGGCCGGGGCCGGCATAGCTGTAGATGGGCTCCATGAGGTCGAGGATCTGCAGGACGCCGTTGCCACCCCATTTCTTCTTGCAGTCCCAGCAGTCCTGGATGTCGCCGGTGGCGCGCCACATATTTCCGATCGGGCCAGCCCACAACCACGGCTTGGTCGACCCCCACTCACAGATGCTGAAGACAATCGGCCTGCCCGTCGCGGCCAGCGCATCGCGCATCAAGGTGTACGAGGCCTCGCTGCTCTGCCCCGGCAGCGTGTTGCACCAATCTTCCTTGAGGTAGTCGACGCCCCAGTTCGCATACTGCCGCGCGTCCTGGTACTCGTGACCCATGCTGCCCGGCCGGCCCGCGCAGGTCTTCGTTCCCGCATCGGTGTAGATGCCGAACTTCAGCCCCTTGCTGTGAACGTAGTCGGCGAGCGCCTTGATGCCGGAGGGATACTTCTGCGGGTCGGTGAGGATGTTGCCCGCAGCATCGCGCCCCACCTGCCAGCAATCGTCGATGACGATGAACTCATAGCCCGCGGCCTTCATGCCGCTCGAAACCATGGCGTCCGCCTGGGCTCGCACCACCACCTCGTTCACATCCTTGCAGGCGAACTTGTTCCAGCTGTTCCAGCCCATCGGCGGCGTGCGCGCGACGCCATTGTCCAGACCATACGTGGGAGCAGGAACAAATAACGCCGCGCCGAGCGCAAAGCACAGGAAGGTAAAACACGTCAGGGTACGGTTCATGGAAGTCTCCGAAACCCCACCATCCTACCAAGCCTGCGCGCGCACGCGACGTCTGTCCTCTCGATGCAGCTTCGACTCTTACCCGCGCTTGCCCTTCACTGCAGCGACTGCGAGCTCTGGGCCGGCCTCAGGAACCTCCGGGATATCCGCATCGGTCAGCGCTTTGATGCCGAGCTTCTTGCGAAGCTCCGTATCGATGCGCGCGAAGGTGTCCTTGTTTTCCTTGAGGAAGCCGCGCACATTTTCGCGTCCCTGCCCAATGCGCTCACCTTGGTAGCTGTACCACGCGCCAGACTTGTCGACGATGTTATTGGCCACCGCGAGGTCGAGCGTATCGCCCTCGCGCGAGATGCCCTCGCCATACAGAATGTCGAACTCGGCATCGCGGAACGGCGCCGCCACCTTGTTCTTGACAATCTTCACCTTGGTGCGCGAGCCGACGACGACGTCGCCTTCTTTCACCGCGCCGATGCGGCGAATATCAATACGCATGGAGGAGTAAAACTTCAGCGCCTTGCCACCGGTGGTCGTCTCCGGATTGCCAAACATCACGCCAATCTTCTCGCGAATCTGGTTGATGAAAATCAGGCAGGTACGCGACTTCGATACCGTTCCGGTCAGCTTGCGTAGCGCCTGAGACATCAGCCGCGCCTGCAAGCCCATGTGCGAATCACCCATCTCGCCGTCGAGCTCTGCCTTCGGCACCAGCGCCGCAACTGAGTCGACCACCAGCACATCAATCGCGCCAGAGCGGACAAGGGCCTCAACGATCTCAAGCGCCTGCTCGCCATAGTCCGGCTGCGAGATCAGCAGATTGTCGATATCCACGCCAAGCTTCTTGGCATATCCGGGATCGAGCGCGTGCTCGGCATCCACGAACGCCGCCAACCCGCCAGCCTTCTGCGCCTCGGCAATGATCTGCAGTGTGATGGTGGTCTTGCCCGAGCTCTCCGGCCCGAAGATCTCAATGACCCGACCGCGCGGCACGCCACCCACTCCCAGCGCCGCGTCGAACGAGATCGAACCCGTCGAAATCACCGCGATCGGACCAATCGCTTCCTTCGCGCCAAGGCGCATCACCGACCCTTTGCCGAATTGCTTTTCCAGTTGCGAAAGGGCGGTTTCAATTGCCTTGCTGCGGTCATCAGCCACGATATTGGTCTCCTCGGTGGGTTCCACTACTTCAGATCATTAGATTTATCTAATGACTGATCGTAGCATCCATGGGCGCGAAAAAGCAAAAGAAAAGCGAAACTCGTTGTGGACATTTCGGGTACATTCCCAAGTTGGTACGATAGGCTCTTCCCATGCGCCGATTTCGCTATCTAGACGCTCTTACAACCACTTTCGTGGTCATTCTCCTGGTCTCAAACCTGGTGGCGCAGAAGGTCGTGCGGATACCGCTTTTCACCTTCCACGGCCACCCGCTGGCCTTTTCCACCTCGGGCGCCATGCTGCTCTTCCCCATCACCTACATCTTTGGGGACATCTTCACCGAGATCTACGGATACGCCGCCTCGCGCCGCGCCATCTGGCTGGGATTCTTTGGCACCGCGCTGCTCTATGCCGTCTCGGCGATAGTGATCGCGCTGCCTTCTGATCCGGAGTTCAAGCATCAGCAGGCGTTCGTCACGGTCTTCGGCATCCTGCCACGCATTCTGATTGCGAGCCTGGCAGCATTCTGGGCCGGAGAGTTCGCCAACTCCTACACCATGGCCAAGCTCAAGCTGATCACCAAGGGTCGCTGGCTCTGGACGCGCACCGTCGGCTCGACGGTCGTCGGCCAGGCGGTGGATACCACTCTGGTTATCATCATCACCTTCGTCCACATCTACAGCGCGAGCAAGATCTTTCAGATCATCTGGCAAGGCTACCTACTGAAGGTAGCGTACGAGGTCCTCGCAACGCCCGTCACCTACCTGGTCGTCAACTGGCTCAAGCGCGCCGAGCACGTCGATACCTTCGACACGCACACCAACTTCAATCCGTTTGCAGTTGGGCAGACAGGGACTTCCGCAGACTAAGCATCACCTCTTCAGCAGATCTGCGGGCACGTTCACGTCTTCGATGCGGAACAACCCAGCGAGCGTGGGATGCCGCACCGCGATGGCGCGATACATCTCCCACGCCACGCGACGATAGCTGAAGTGTCCGGCAACGGTGGAGCGCAGCTCCGAGATATAGAGCGCCTCGGCGAAGTCCATCTTGAACATGGAGCGGCAGCGCGTGCTCAGTGGCAGCAGATACTGCGCGGCCTGTGCGGCCTCATGCGCGCTGCTATCGCGTAGCGTTCGGTAGGCACTATACGCGGCCTCCATCGCGGCTTTGTACGCGCCTTCAAGGCCGGCCTCGGCGAGCGTCGGCTGGCCTGGGCACACCGGCTCGTCGTAGCCGTGGACGTCCGAAAAGTCCTGAATCAACTGTACGCAGCGGCGATGCCGATGCATATCGCGGAAGCCCCCAATGTCCATGAGGATGTCGAAGCGGAAACCGCGGCCGGAGTGGAACGCGCGCAGCAGCTCATCGAACCTTCCGCGATGCGCCGTGCCAATCTTGAGCAGCTCATTGCGCCGCACCTCACCGAGCGCGCCCACCGCTCCGCGCAGCTGGCGATACGAGTAATGGCAGTTCGGATACAGCAGCGAAGTCACCAGCTCGACCTCGAGATGCTCCTCGTCGTCGAGCAGGTCGACGATCGGCGCCGGATAGATGTCCGCGCCCTTCATCAACTCCTGCGCGGCGTGGGAAAGTTCCTTGCGGCTGGCCATCTGATATGCGTTAGGCTCAGCATGTTTCAGCAGCGTGGGAGCTGTGCGCACAGGCGGCATCAGCTCATTGAGAATCTGCGCGGTTGCCTCAGCGTTGACCACGCCTTCGCCGGCGAGCTCCTCCAGCTTGTCGCGCAATACGTTCCAGGCAGGCTCAGTCGCCGCGGTGCGCAGCTTTGCGCCAAGCTCGCAAATCTCTTCGAACGGGCTGGAAAGTAGCCGCGACACCTGCGTCTCAAGCGTCCGCGCATTCACAATCTGGCCCAGCGACGTGTTGGTCGCGAGCGGCAGCAGGTAACGGGCCGCATCGAACGCGCGAGCTTTCAGCGTCCGCGCGTAAGCATCCTCTTTCATCTCATCGGGACGCGGAACCACCCCCTTGAGCGCCTCGAACATACCTGCGCTGAGATCGTTATACGCAGCGAACAACGCCTCAATGGCGCGTGTGTAGTCAGCCCGGTGGTGGCTGTCGAGGTGCGGCGTATACCAGCCGGAGCGGCGAAAATCCTGGTAGCGTGTGGAGCGCTCCTGCCCGTCCCAGCGCGTCTCATCCACCAGCACAATGGCGGCCAAAAGGCTCAGCTTCTCCACCGCAAACGGGATGTGCGCCAAGTCGGCGATGGAGCGATGTCCATACTGGAAGTAGAAGGTGTTGAGAAACTGCTCAGCCTTCTGCGAGCTGATCTCGGTGAGCGACTCGCGCATGGTCAGCGCCGATCGCGAGTACTTGGCCATGGCATAGGCCAAGACCTCGGGCTCGGCTCCGTGGATAGCGTAGACTTCGGTTGTGTTCTCGGAAGGCTTGTGGTCGGATGCGTGCTTCTGGTTGTCGCTCATAACTCGCACAAGAATATCGCGCTTGCCTGTGATTTATTAGGAAGATACAGTCGTCACGTAAGGAGCGACCTATGTTCGACCATTGGGCGACGAAGCGGCTTTATCTTCTCATGGCCTGCCTTACTGTAGTGCTTGGATTGCTTGTCTTCGGCGAGGTATCTGGACATCTTTCACCGCGTAGTTTCGCAATCGCGGCCGCCTGCTTCCTCATAGGCTCTTTTGTAGGTCTGACGATCTTCTTCAACAACGTGAAGGCCAGAAACCAGCTCTCCACACCCGCTCCTGGCTCCCCGATGGATGCAGCAACTCGCAAGCGTTTACAGGACGGCGTGCGGACGTTGAGGCGCATGGTCTTTGTCTTGCCCGTGCTTCTTGTGATTGGTCTATGGGACACTAAGGATCAACCGCTATGGGCCGTGCTCGGCGGCGTGGCCGTAAGCATCACCATAACGACAATATGTTTCATCGGAATGAGAAAGGCGCAAGCGCGTCTGAAGGAGCAGGACCAAGCCAATGAGCAACGCTCTTAACGGAAGAATTGCCTTGATTACCGGAGCATCGCAGGGCATTGGCCGCGCCTGCGCGCTCGAACTCGCTAGATCCGGCACCACCGTCGCCCTCGCCGCGCGGTCTGCCGACAAGCTCGAAGCCGTCGCCGCCGAGATCACGGCGGCCGGTGGCACGGCCCGCACCTACGCCCTCGACGTCTCCAGCGAAGAGTCCATCAAGGCCTGCGCCAAGGCCGTGCTCGCCGACCTCGGCAAGGTCGAGATCCTGGTCAACAACGCCGGAATCACCAAGGACGGCCTCACCTTGCGCATGAAGCTCACCGACTTCGACGATGTCCTGCGCACCAACCTTACCGGCGCCTTCCTGCTCACCCAGGCCCTCATATCGTCGATGATGAAGGGCCGCTGGGGACGCGTCATCAACATCACCTCGGTCGTAGGCGAGACGGGCGCGGCCGGCCAGGCCAACTATGCGGCGTCCAAGGCCGGCCTCATTGGTCTGACAAAATCTCTCGCCCGCGAGTTCGCCAGCCGCAACATCACTGTCAACGCGGTCGCTCCCGGATTCATCCAGACCGCCATGACCGACGATCTCCAGGACGCCCAGAAGGCCGCCATCCTCGCCCAGGTGCCACTGGCTCGTTATGGCAGCGACACCGACGTCGCCGCCGCCGTCGCTTTCCTGGCCAGCGAAGGTGCCGGCTACATCACCGGCCACACCCTGGACGTAAATGGTGGCATGTACATGGGATAGGGTATAGAGACCATTGGGCTACCACTGGTTGTTAGTTCCGCATACGGCACGAATCTTGATTGGTACAAATACAGCAATAATGTGCACTTAGCGCTTGCCACGCTCACTTGGTATAGTTACTTTACCGTCAATGGCAAATATGCAAACAGTAACTTTGGAAGAGCAGTTCGCTGGCTCAGAGCCAACTCCGATCAATATCGGAGCTACGATCCGCGACTTCCGCCTGCAGCGTGGTATGTCGCAAGGTGACATTGAGAAGCGCACAGGGTTGTTGCGTTGTTACCTTTCCCGGGTGGAAAACGGCCACACAGTTCCCTCGCTCGAAACGCTCCAGAAGATCGCCGGCTCGCTCGACATGCCGCTCAGCCAGTTCTTCTCCGAAGACCCCGTCAAAGAGACCTACGGCGTCACGCTGAGCGAAGACGAGATTCGCTTCCTCACCCAGATTCAGCGTTACTCCGCGAACCTCAACGAGAGCGACCGCAAGCTGCTCCTGGCCATGGTGCGCAAGTTCGCGGCAACCGCGACTGTTTCGGTCAGCTAACTAGAAACTTCGGTGTACGCGAAAAGCCAGGCTAACCCGCCTGGCTTTTTCAGTGTGCGGGCGTGCGCAATCTAAGACCTGCCGTGGGCAAAGTTCGAAAGCGCATAGCCGAAGAGGCAAAGCAGCAGCGTCGCGAACACAAACGTCACCCTCTGTCGCGCCCGATAGCTCGCCCTGCCAGAGGTCATGCGCGGAAACAGCGGCAGTCCCAACGCCAGGCCGCTGAGAAAGCCACCCACATGCGCCGTATTGTCGATGCGCGGCAGCATGTTGAGGTCAAGATGCACCATCTTCAGGTGCCCAGGCGACGCCATACCCAGCATGTTCGGTGTCATGCCGATGACTAGGTTGGCGACGGCAAAGAAGATGACCTGGCGACGCAGGCTGCGCAACTCCTCCCACGGCACCTGGAGCTTGCGGTTGGACAGCAGCACGATCAAAATTCCCGCGATGCCAAACACAGCGCCCGAAGCGCCGGCCACGAGCACCAACTGCCCCGACGCGATGCCCCATGCATAGGAAAACATCATCCCGGTCGTACCTGTGAGCAGGTACACCGCAATCAACCCGCGCTTACCCAGCAGCGGCTCGCCAAAGATTCCCAGGTTCCACAAGCACCACATGTTCAGCGCAATATGAAGAATCGTTACGTGGACGAACGCGCCTGTAACCAGCCTCCACCACTGCCCTGCCTGGATCAGCGGCGACGCGGTGGCTCCAAAGCGCACCAGGGTATCGACATCAAACGAAGCCGTAAGGATACTCCCCCACGCGTGCTGATGGATCAGTCCCATCACCGGCCCGAACGGAAACATCATCGCAAATACAGCGATGTTTATCCCCATCAGCAGATAGGTTGCAGGATACTTCCACAGCGGTACGCGGGGTCTCACTCCACGGCGCGTAGCGGCTTCCATCTGCAAAGCATCTGTCGGAGAGCCATCGATCGGCGATGGAGTGTGGACGTCAGTCTGGAGCGAGTTGGTCACAATGTCGGCTTCGATCTAGCTCAAACCGTCTGCTTGCGCAGGCGCTCACGCAACTCCGGCGAGATGCGCTCGCGGAACAGGGCTGAGACCATGCTCGGAATCGGTGTCGTAATCGTAACCAGTGTCCACAGCAGCATGGAGATCAGCACGCCAACGATGGCAAGCGCTTCCAGACTGATCGATATGCTGCTGGGAATCCTCAAGAGCGAAGGGAGACTTTGATCATGCAGATGCAGGTGTTGCACGTTGCTGATGTGGCTGATGGCCTCGACCCGGTGCATCACCATTGCGGCCAGTAGAAACGCGGCAAACGATAGCGTGGTAATCGCCAGCAACATCACGTCCCAGGTGCGATGCACCCTCTGGCGCTTGCGGCAGTGAGCGCAGTTGTACAGATGCGCCTCGTAGTCGACCCGCAGATCCGGCGAAATTCCCGAGATATCGTACCGCCAACCCGACAAAATCGCTCCCACAACCGGATCGTTGCAGGCGTCCTGACCAGATTCGCGAAGGTGGGATTTTTGTGTAGCCATGAATCTATGGATGCTCCAACTATCCTAGTCGATTCGGAACCTGTGCGAAAACCGGTACCGACGATCGCACACTGTGCCTGCGAACATCACATCATCACAGACAAATTGGCTCCAGCGGGCTATCCTGCACCGCCAGAACGACCCGATTGCCCAGCAACGTCATCCGTTCGCCAATCGCCTGCTCGGCGGCCAGCCTCGCCAGCTCCGGCAGATTATTCTGCTCCGACAGGTGGCCGAGGACGATCGTGTGTGCGCCGCCGTCGTAATCGTGCAGCAGAAACTCCGCGCAGGCCGCGTTCGACAAGTGCCCGACCCGACTTAGCACCCGCTGCTTAACGCTCCACGGATAGGGGCCGTCCTTGAGCATCTCCAGGTCGTGATTCGACTCCAGCAGCAGCACATCCACCCCTCGCAGCGCCATCTTCACGTTCGGCGGCACGTAGCCGAGATCGGTCGCAATAGCCATCCGAATCGACTCTGACCGCGCATGGAAGACAAACCCGCACGGATCCGCCGCATCATGCGGAATGGTGAAAGGATTGACGTCAATCTCGCCAATCGAAAATCCATGCCCGGCGCGGAAGTACTCGACGGCCGGCAGAAAGGCGGGATCGGCCTTCACCTTCGGAGCCTCGGCTTCCGAAGCGGCAGCACAGTCGACAGCCTCAGTCTCCATCGGATCGTCCGCGGCATCCGGGTCAATCTCCGTCATCAGAGCCGTGTGCGCGGGCGCATGATCCGCACGCGTCTCTTTCTCCCGCTGCACCGTCTCCAGCCATTTCGCATAGGTCATCGTGGTACGCGGCGTCAGCATCCGTACCCACGCCCGGTGCGTCCCCTCCGTGAAAAACACCGGAATCTTCAGCCGCCGCGCCAGCACCGACAGCCCCGCCACGTGGTCCAGGTGCTCATGCGTGATCAGGATGCCATCCAGCGCCTCAGGATCCTCGCCCACTTGCGCCATCCGCTTCATCAGCTCGCGGCACGACATCCCCGCATCCACAAGAATCCGCGTTGAGCCTGCAGCGATCACCGTCGCATTGCCCTTCGACCCCGATGCCAGCACCGTCATCCGCACTACTTAAAAATACGCTCCCAGCCTGTGACTAAAATGCCCGGGAACCAGCGGGAGTTCTCGAGAAGGTTCTCAGTTCTCAGTTGTCAATTCTCTGGAAAAGCAACGACGATCCGCCCCCGGAAACTGACAACTGAGAACTACGCCCTTAAGGGTGCAATAAAATTCACCACCGACCGCATCACCAGCTCATCCCGCTGATTGAACACCAGCGTCATCGACTTCACCACCCCAATCTCAGGCCGCGAGGTCGACCGCCGCGCCGACAGAATCTCTGTCTCTGTTCTGAGCCAGTCCCCTGGCCGCACCGGCTGGGTAAACTTGATCTCATCCACACCCGCGCCAATCATCCCACCGGCAACGTGCATGGACTCCACGCGCAGCCGCATGGTGATCGCCGCCGTCATCCATCCCGACGCCGCCAGGCCCTTGAAAAACGTCTTCTCGGCAGCCGCCTCGTCCAGGTGAAACGGCTGCGGATCGTACTTCGCCGCAAATTCCTTGATCTCCTCCGCCGTCACCTCGTAACTGCGAATGGACCGAATCTTCATCCCCGGCTGCAAATCCTCAAAATACAACTCGTCCGGCAAACCGCCCTCCGACTTCCTATTTCCTATTTCCTATTTCCTAGTATTGATAAAAGCCGCGCCCGGATTTGCGTCCCAGCCAGCCAGCGTCCACCATCCGCACCAGCAACGGGCACGGCCGATACTTCGGGTCGCCGATCCCATCCTCCAGCACCCGCATAATGTCCAGGCAAACATCCAGCCCGATAAAGTCCGCCAACGTCAGCGGCCCCATGGGATGTGCCATTCCCAGGCGAAAAATCTCGTCCACCGCCTGTGCCGTCGCCACACCCTCCATCACCGCAAACATGGCCTCGTTGAGCAGCGGCATCAGCACGCGGTTGCTGACAAACCCGGCAGCGTCGTTGACCTCCACCGGCGTCTTCCCCGCCGAGAGCGCCAACTCGCGAACAGTCGCAAAGGTCGCGTCCGAGGTCTGCAGCCCGCGAATCACTTCCACCAGCGCCATCACCGGCACCGGATTGAAGAAGTGCATCCCGATCACCTGCGCTGCCCGTCCCGTTCCCGCCGCCAGCTTGGTAATCGAAATCGACGAGGTATTCGTCGCAAGGATCGCGTCCGGCCCGAGCAGCTCGTCGAGCTCGCGAAAGATCTCCTGCTTCACCACCAGCCGCTCAGTCGCCGCCTCGATCACCAGCGTGCACCCACTCAAATCCTGCGGCCGGTGCACCGGCCGAATCCGCGCAAAGATCTTCGGCGCCTCGGCCGGATCGATCTTCCCCTTGGCGGCTTCGCGGTCAAGATTCGTGCGAATGGTCGCCAGCCCTTTCTCCATCGCCCGCTCGCTCATCTCATACAGCGACACGTCGAACCCCGCACGCGCAAACACATGCGCAATGCCGTTCCCCATCGTTCCCGCACCCACCACTCCTAGCCGATGCTCCGTTACACTCATCCAACATCTCCCTCGAATGCCAAATTCCAGCACCCTCCACTATACGTCCGGAGACGCCAAAGATCCGTTTGAGTCCAGCGGCCGCCGGGTGTGTAATGAGTGTGTTTGCCGGAGGTGAACCCCCATGACCCGACCGCTTGTTCTTGCAGCGCTGATTCTTTCCGCCGTTGGAACACTGGCCCAATCACCCGCTCCCGCGTCATCCGCCTCCCACGCCCCACGTCCTGGATTCGATGCGTTCGACGTGGCAACCATCCGTCCCGCGGACACCGATACGAAGGGCCGATACCTCATCATGCAGGGCACCCATCGGTTCGTCGGGAAATATTACACGCTCACCCTATTGATTGCGGCTGCATACGACCTCAACCCCCGCGAGGTCTCGGGTGGCCCCGGCTGGGTCGACTCCGATCACTATGACATCCTCGCCGTCACTCCTGGAGATGTGCGCCCAACGCACGACGAGCAGATGAAGATGCTCCGCAATCTTTTGTCCGATCGATTTAAACTTACCTTCCATCGCGAGCAGAAGGTCTTTTCCATTTACCAGCTCGAACTCGCCAGCAGCGGACCGAAGCTCAAGCCAAGCAACGCCCCTCCCGACGATCCGCCAGCTCTGATCAGCACCGTCTACCCGCAGCGAATCGTGTTGCCGGCGCGTAACGCCACGATGAGCGATCTAACCTCGCTGCTGCAGCGTGCAGTGCTCGACCGCCCGGTCGTGGACAAAACCGGCCTCTCAGGACGCTATGACTTCGATTTGACTTGGGCGCCCGACGAAACCCAGTTCGGTGGCGAGGTTCCGGTCGCCTCCTCGGACGCCCCCAGCCCGCCACTCTTCACTGCCATGCAGGAGCAGCTCGGGCTTCGCCTTGAAGCCACGCGGGGGCCGGTCAACGCGCTCATCATCGACACAGCACAGAAACCCACGGCTAACTAGACCACGCACACCGGGCAGGTGGTTGGGTGATCCAGTGTAATCGAGGATAGACTTAGCCCCTAGATTGTCTCCGGAGCCACGCCGTGCCCAGCACTACCTTACGCATCCTTCAAGACGACAACCTCACCGCCCTGCGCGCGCTTCCCGACGCCAGCGTCGAGCTCATCTATATCGACCCACCCTTCAACACCGGCGTCACGCAGAAGCGCACCCGCATCCGCACCGTTCGCGATGCCGATGGCGACCGCACCGGCTTCGGCGGCAATCGCTACCGCACCGAAACGCTCGCTTCCACGCCCATCTACGCCGACATCTTCGACGACTACCTCGGCTTCCTCCGCCCGCGCATGATCGAGGCCCATCGCGTCCTCGCCCCCACCGGTTCCCTCTTCCTCCATATAGACCCCCGCGAAGTCCACTACTGCAAAGTCATGCTCGACGAAGTCTTCGCCCAAGCCGGCGGCGCCGGCCGCGCCTGCTTCCAGAACGAGATCATCTGGGCCTACGACTACGGTGCGCGCGCCACCAAACGCTGGCCCGCCAAGCACGACAATATCCTCTGGTACACCAAGGATCCCAAACGCTACACCTTCCACCTCGACGCGTCCGACCGCATCCCCTACATGGCGCCCGGCCTGGTCGGCGCCGAAAAAGCCGCGCGCGGCAAAACCCCCACCGACGTCTGGTGGCACACCATCGTCCCCACCAACGGAAAAGAAAAGACCGGCTACCCTACGCAGAAACCCCTCGGCATCCTGGAGCGCATCGTCCGCGTCCACAGCAATCCCGGCGACACGATCCTCGACTTCTTCGCCGGCTCCGGCACCACCGGCGAGGCCGCGATGCGCAACGGCCGCAGCGCCCTCCTCATCGATCAAAATCCAGAAGCCTGCGCCGTCATGCGCAAGCGGCTGGAATCACCCCCGCTTACAGCCTCTCCAAACAAACAGCGGCCCGGACGATAGCCCGGGCCGCCGCTGACATCGTACCGTCTTCTACTAGGGCGCCAACGCCGCAAGCAGTCCAACGTTCGGGCTTCCCCATCCAGTTACCAGGTCATACCCAGTAACAGCCGAGTAGCTCCCAGACTTCCCGCTCGTAATATCGTGGAAGTCCGTGTCATACACCGACGTCACATTCTGCGCATAGATGGTCGGGTTGATGAACCCGATCGTCCCTTTGCCCTGGCTAGCCAGTTGCTGATTCACCAGCGCGATATACGCCGCCCACATCGGAGCCGCAAAGCTCGTGCCGCCGTATTCATTGGCCAGGCACGCCTTCTGGTCCGCGCAGGTGTAGAACGTGAAGTTCGCGTTCGCCGAAACATCCGGCCCATTGCGCAGCGTTGTCGATCCCTTGTTGCTCGAATTGATCACGCCCGACAGCTTCTGCCACGCAGGAATCGCGATGCTGTCCGGCGAAATGCCGCCGCCGCTATCGGTCCACGCTGTCTCCGACTTCCACGGGCCAGCCGCGCTCGCCGTAATCAAGTCCGTTCCGCCAACCGAGACAACATAGGCATTGTCCGCCGGCCAGGCCTCGTTCCTCTTCGACCAGGTTGAGCTATCGCCCGACGCCGCAAAGAAATTCTGACCCTGCGCGGCCATCTTCTCGAAGTAGGGATTTAACGTCGAAGGATCAGCCGGCGTCCATCCCCACGAGCAGCCGATGGTGGTAGGCAACGGGCTGTGCGTCGTCATCGCTCCGATGATCGCCGTGTCCGTCGATCCCACATACATCACCAGGCTCGACAGCCCCGGCGCCATGCCCAGCGCCTGCGTCATGTCCAGCGTCTGCTCCGTATCGTCGCAGTCGCCGCCGGCCCGCGTGTACACACACGACGTGCTGGTTCCATCGGTCGAGATCACCGACACCGGCACATTGTTGGTCTGTTTCACGTTCTTGTAGTAAGTCGTCAGATCGGCAAGATCCGTTCCTTCGTACTCGAACAGCCCAAGGTTCTGTCCCGCGCCAGTAAGCGATCCCGTGCCATAGTACGCAGCCCGCATATCGCTACCTAGGAAAGAAGCCGAAGGCCCCGATCCCGTCGTCGCATGCGACACCACATCTTTCACATCCATCCCATGCGCCGCCGCATAGTCGCTGCGGCTCTCCAGCAGCCGGTGCGGAATCGAGTAGTTATCTAGCCCCGAAACATGCCACAGCTCAAAGGACAAATCGGTTGTTGGCTCAGCATCAGGAGCATAGAACTCACGGTTTTCCGTCGGATGCTGATAGGTCAGCATGTGCACGTGGAACGCGCTCTCCACTGCGGAGACCGGTCCCCTCACCTCGACATCCATCGCATCGCGCGAGCCGCCGGTTACCGTGAATCCGTTGCTCACCGCAAATTGCACCACCGCGTCATACTGCGCCTGTGTCGGTCCAAACTTCGCGGTAAATTCCGTCGGCGTCAAAAACTTGTGAAAGGACGAGCTGCCCGGGTCGTATACGTCACTCAAAAAGCTCTCCAGGCCGTCCGGATCGCTCAACGGCAACACCAGGTTTAGATTCATGACCTGACTCGAGGCAAGCCGCCCAACGGGCTGCGCCTCCCCGCTCGAAACCGCTTCCCGCACATGCCGCGTCATGATCGACTGCGCCTGTGCCCTGACTGCAATGAACGACACGCCTGCTGCTAACGTGAGACATAGAATTCCCGATCTACGCATGGTGGATCTCTCCTATCGTGGAATAGCCATATGCTTTTGTAGCTGGAACTGCGGTCAATCATGGTCTGCGATCTAAAGACTGTCAACAACGTTTTCGATTACCTTGGGATGTATCCGCGAACGGCGATCAGACAGAACTTCGCAGCAAAACCGCACACGTACGGCGCCAAATTGCATCATAAGAATTGCAATCTTAATCCCGGGCACCAAAGGTCACTCACCTCCAAAAGGCCGAAGCGCCCCCGCAAAACGAGAAGAAATCCCAAGGAAACTATGAAGATCGACTCCGACAAATTTCGAGTGCATCCCGACACCAACATCAAACTCACCAACACACCAACAAAGATTGAGCCCTTCTATAAATCCAAAAAAAAGTACCACGCTATTCTCGGCGAGCAGACGGCTGCGCTGAGCGATGAGCAGGAACTCCTCTACGGCTCCGACCGCTATGCGCTCCTGCTCATCTTCCAGGGCATGGATGCCTCCGGCAAGGACGGCGCCATCCGCCACGTCATGAGCGGCATCAACCCGCAGGGTTGCGACGTCTCAAGCTTCAAGCAGCCCAGCGCCGCCGAGCTCGAGCACGATTTTCTGTGGCGCACCTATCTCCGCCTACCCGAACGCGGCCGCATCGGCATCTTCAACCGCTCCTACTACGAAGAAGTTCTCATAGTCCGCGTCCACCCCGAGATGCTCAAAGCCGAAGGCCTCTCCGAAGAGTTGAGCAGCGACAAAGACATCTGGAAGGACCGCTATCGCTCCATCGTCGACATGGAGCGCCATCTCAACCACAACGGCACACGCACGATTAAATTCTTCCTCCATCTCTCCAAGGAAGAACAGCGCAAGCGTTTCCTCGCGCGCATCGACGACACAAAGAAGAACTGGAAGTTCAGTGTCTCCGACATGAAAGAGCGCGAGTACTGGGATCAGTACACCGATGCCTTCGAAGATTGCCTCAACGCCACCAGCAGCGAGCACGCCCCGTGGTACGTAGTCCCGGCCGACGACAAGAACAATGCGCGGCTCATCATATCTAGCATCGTCCTCGACACCATCAAGAGCCTCAAGCTCTCATTCCCCAAGGCCACCCCAAAACACCGCGCCGAGCTCCTCGCCCTGCGCAAGCACCTCAAGAAATAGGCACGGCCTGGGACGCGATCCGCATCCCAGGCCCGCACATCCTAATCGGCCAGCTCATCCGCAAGATGCAGCCACTTATCCAGCGTCGCAATCCCGCGCTCGATCTCTTCCTTCTCCACGATCAGCGGCGGCGCAATCACAAAGTGACTCACCCACGCCTGAATGATCACCCCATCGGCCAGCGTCTTCGCCGCAATCTGATCGACCAGAAGCGGTTTGCCCGAGACCTTATCCGTATACGTGTTGAACGGCTCCTTAGTCGTCTGATTCTTCACCAGGTCGACCGCCCAGAACAGCCCCTTACCGCGCACATCACCAACGCTCTTATGCTTGGCTTTCAACACCTGCAGCTTCTCCGCAACAAACGGCTCCAGCTCCTTCGCGCGCTCTACCAGCTTCAGCCGCTTCATCTCGTTGATCGTCGCCACAGCCGGCCCCAGCGTCATCGGATGCGCCTCATACGTGTGCCCATGGGCAAAGTAATGATCCTGAAAGAAGTCCCCAATCTTCTCGCTCGTCGCGCACAACCCCAGCGGCACATACGCCGACGTAATCCCCTTCGCGGTCGTCAAAATATCCGGAGTCACACCCCAAAGGTTCATTGCGAACCACTCACCCGCGCGCCCCCAGCCACTCATCACTTCATCCGCAATCAACAGCACGCCGGTCTCGTCGCACACCTTGCGCAGCTTCGGCATATACTCTTCGGGCGGAACAATCACACCGTTGGTCCCGACGATAGGCTCCACTAACACCGCCGCCACATCGCTCTCATTGCGGATCATGTGTTCGAGGTAATCCACGCACGCCACACCACACTCCGGATACGTGTGCTTAATCGGACACTTGTAGCAGTGCACCTCCGGTCCAAAAATAATTCCCGGCCCCTTGCCGCGAGGCTCCATCGCCCAACGCCGCGGATCACCCGTCGCCGCAATCGCTCCTGCCGTCGACCCGTGATAACTCCGATAGCGCGCAATCACCTTCGTCTTGCCCGTATACATCCGCGCAATCTTGAACGCCGCCTCATTCGCGTCCGTCCCCGAAGTCGTAAAGAAGAACTTGTTCAACCCCTTCGGCAGCACTTCGAGCAACAACTTGCTCAACTCGGCCCGCGACGTCGTCGCATACCCGGGCATCGCATACGCCAGATCCTCCGCCTGCTTCTTGATTGACTCAATCACCGCCGCATTTTTATGCCCCAGGTTCATGCACATCAGCTGCGACGAGAAATCCAAATACTTTTTCCCATTCGCATCAGTGATGTAGCAACCTTCCGCATCGACGATGTGCATAGGGTTCCAACCCTTCTGGAACCTCCACGTGCCATAGTTCGTCTCCCGCGTAATCTGCACTACCTCATCCGAGGTCATTGCTTCGGAGGCTATCGCCGCGCTCTTCTCCGCCACATCATTAGAACTCATGTCGTGCCCCTTCCGCTTCGGCCAACGTCACCCGATGGCCAATCATCATCAAGTAATAGATTGCTCCCGAAAGGAAGAATCCGACAAACCACGCCATCTTGAACAGCCACTCCAACGACGGCACGAACCGGCCCACAAGCGCGATAGCAATGCCCACCGTCAGCGCAATCAACGCCGCCAGATTAAACCCATTGCGATACTCGTACATTCCACCGCGTCTATATAAGGAGTAGCTATCCAACCGCGTATGCCTCACCAGAAAATAATCGGCTACCATGATTCCTGCCACAGGTCCAAGCAGTCCCGAGTAATCGACCAGCCAGCCCAGGTAGTTATGCGAACTCGACACCAGTCGCCACGGCATGATCGCCAGTCCGAGCAAGCCCGTAATCAAGCCGCCAGTCCGAAAGCTGATCCATCGCGGCGCGAGATTCGAAAAATCGTTGGAAGGCCCAACAACATTGGCTCCAATGTTCACGTTCAGGGTTGCCACCAGTAGCGCAACGAGTCCGAGGAAGGCAATCAGCGGTTGGTGAAATCGACCGAGTAGCTCAACCGGGTTCCATATAGGCGTGCCGAAAACCACTGTGGACGCAGACGTTACTGCGATGCCAAGAAACGAGTAAAGCACCATGGCCACCGGCAGTCCGAACGCCTGTCCAACCAGCTGCGACTCCTGATTCTTTGCATAACGCGTGAAGTCTGGAATGTTCAAGCTCAGCGTTGCCCAGTATCCAACCATCGCTGTCAACGCCGGGAAAAAGAAGCGTAGAAACTCACGAGTGTTGGTGAACTTACTCGGCGCAGCCAGCATGGGACCCAATCCACCCGCCTTGTGCAGCATGAAAATCAACAGCGTCAGCGACATGACGACCATGAACGGCGCCGAGAAGCTCTGCAAGAAGCGTATCGACTCCACGCCGCGCCAGACGATGTACATGTTCAGCAGCCAAAACCCGTAGAAGCAAACCCATGTCACCCAAGGCATATTCGCGGTTTGCGGTGCCAGTACATGCACCATCTGCGCAATGGCCGTGCCGCCAATCCACGTCTGAATCCCAAACCACCCGCAAGCCACAATCGCGCGCAGCATCGCTGGAATATTCGCCCCGACCGGCCCAAAACTAGCCCGCACAAACACCGGAAACGGAATCCCATACTTCGCGCCCGCATGCGCATTCAGCAGCATCGGCACCAGCACAATTAGATTTCCCAGCAGGATCGTCCCCACAGCCTGCTTCCAGTTCATGCCGCCGGCAATCAAGCTCGCCGCCAGCATGTACGTCGTCACTTCCATCGACATCGAAAACCAAAGTGCAACGTAGTTGTACGTCCCCCACGTGCGCTGCGCCGGCATCGTCGGCGCAAGGTCATCGTTGTACAGCCGCGCATCCGGAGCATACTCCCCGGCAAACTGGTCGCTATCGAGCGCAACATTCGCCACCGGTCCCCTCAACCCATCCCTCCACCATTGGCTTCACGCTTCACGAAACGTCCCCGCCCCGTCGCTCCCAGAAACTTTCCCGGCTGCGCAACGTTGTCCACCACCAGCTCGCCGCGCGACCAAACCTTTGCCGCATTCCCCCTCACCGTCCACCCCTCAAACATCGAGTAGTCGGTCGCCATGCACTGCGTCTCCGCCGAAATCGTGTACTCCGCCGACGGATCCCACAACAAAATATCCGCGTCCAGTCCTTCCGCAATCCGCCCCTTGTGTCGCTCCATGCCAAAAATCTTCGCAGGATTCGTAGCCATCAACGCAACAAACCTTTCTGGCGAAATCTTCCCGGCATTCACGCCGAAGTGCCACAGAATCTGCAGCCGATTCTCCACCCCCGGCCCGCCGTTAGGAATCTTGCGAAAGTCGCCGCGCCCCAACTCCTTCTGATCCGCAAACCGAAACGGACAATGATCCGTAGACACCACCGCGAGCGATCCATCCGCGAGCGCCTCCCACAGCGGCTCCTGATTCCACTTCTCCCGCAGCGGAGGCGTGAACACATACTTCGCCTCCTCCCAACTCTCGCCCGGCATCTGATCCTCAATCGACAGCACCAAATATTGAATGCACGTCTCCGCCAGCGCCTTCGCCCCGCGCCCCTGCATGAACTTCAACGCCGCCAGCGAATCTTCATTCGACAGATGCACGATGTACACCGAAGCCCCCGCCATATCCGCCAACGCAATCGCCCGATGCGTAGCCTCCGCCTCAGCCTTCGGGCTCCGCGACAGCGCGTGATAGTGCGGCTCCGTCTTCCCCTCCGCAATCATCTGCGCTACCACTACATCGATCGCACTGCCGTTCTCCGCATGCACGCAACACAGCGCCTTCAGCGCCGCAGCCTTCTGCATCACCTTGAACATCAGCCCGTCGTCAATCATCAACACGCCCGGATACGCCATGAACAGCTTGAAGCTCGAGATCCCCTCCGCAACCATCTCTTCCATCTCGCGCAACCCCTGCGCCCCATCGCCCGGCCCCAAATCCGTCACCGCCATGTGCAGCGAATAATCCACGCAAGCCTTTCCGCGCGACTTCTCCCGCCACACATCGAACGCCTCTCGCATGGTGTGCCCCTGACTCTGCAGCGCAAAATCAATCAGCATCGTCGTGCCACCCACCGCGGCCGCCTGCGTGCCTGTCGTGTAATCATCCGCCGAAGTCGTTCCGCCAAATGGCATGTCCAGATGCGTATGCACGTCGATCCCGCCGGGCATCACGAGCAGTCCCGTCGCGTCCACCACCTCGTGGCCGGTCTCGCTAATCCCCACGCCAACGCGCGCAATCATCTCGCCGGACACTAGCACGTCCAGCTTCCTGGATTCCGTCGCGCTCACCACTGTTCCATTCTTAATCAGGATTCCCATGACCGCTCCCTACGCCTTCACACTCTCCGCATTCGCAACGCGCTCCGCCCACGTCTCCGCAGGCAATCCCGTCTCAACACGCTCCATCGTGATGCACTCCGGCACAGGACAAACCAGCGAGCACAGATTGCATCCCACACACTCATCCACATCCACGCGCGGAATTCTGTGCAGCGGCGTCACCGCGCTATTCGATCCCTCACCATCCAAATCCAGTTTCGGAATCGGCGTCGTCGCAATCGTCTTCACCGACTGCGCAAACACCATCGCCGGAGTAGGCTTCCCATGCGGATTCGCCTCATGCTGCGCGTACCGCGGATCCGTCCCCAACACCGGCTGCTCCATCCCGCCGTCCACACGGTCGAGATGAATACACTGGTGCGCTCCATCCCAGCAGGCCGTGTAACAGAGCTGGCACCCAATACATCTGTCCGCATGAATTTCAGCAACCACACGGAAGTTCAAATTCAAATTCTTCCACTCGCGCATATTCGGCAGCGACAATCCGCGGAAATCCTCGATCGTCTCATAGCCCTTGCGCCGCATCCACGCGAGCAATCCATCTCCCATGTCCTCGACGATGCGATAACCAAAGTGCATCGCCGCCGTACACACCTGCACCGTTCCCGCGCCCAGCAGCATGAACTCCGCCGCATCCTGCCAGCTGCCAATGCCACCGATCCCACTCATCGGCAGCGCCGCCAGCGGATCGCTCATCACCTGCTGCACCATGTTCAGCGCAATCGGCTTCACAGCAGGCCCGCAATACCCTCCGTGTGAACTTTTTCCATCCACATTCGGCCGCGGCTCCAGCGTATCGAGGTCAATTCCCGTGATCGAATTAATCGTGTTGATCGCACTCAGCGCGTCCGCGCCCCCACGCTTCGCCGCACGTGCCGCCATGCGAATATCCGAAATATTCGGCGTCAGCTTCACGATCACCGGCGTGAGCGCCTTCTCCTTTACCCAGCCCGTAATCTGCTGGCAGTACTCCGGCACCTGCCCCACCGCCGAGCCCATCCCCCGCTCACTCATCCCATGCGGGCATCCGAAATTCAATTCAAGTCCATCGACACCCGCATCCTCCGCGCGCTGCACCATCTCGTGCCACACCTCGCGCTTGCTCTCCACCATCAAACTCGCAATCACCACATGCTTCGGATACCGCCGCTTCACCTCCGCCATCTCGCGCAGGTTCACCTCCGGCGGTCGATCGCTGATCAGTTCAATATTGTTGAACCCCATCATCTTCTGCCCGTTCCAATCAATCGACGAGTAGCGCGAGCTCACATTCGTTACCTGCTCGCCGATCGTCTTCCACACCGCTCCGCCCCATCCTGCATCGAACGCGCGCATAATCTGCTCGCCACAATTCGTCGGCGGCGCACTCGCCAGCCAGAACGGATTCAGGCATTTAATTCCCGCAAACGTAGTCTCAAGTGTTGGCATCTTGTGCTCCTGAACCGGCAAGACCGCCGGGTGCCCCATTCATCGCGGCCTCATCGCGATGAGTGGGATGCAATATCGCTCCCCCGAGCCAGACCGCAATACCAATCCCCGCGCGCTTTCCATCCGCAACCGCGTCCACCACCTCACGTCCTCCGTTGGTGCAATCGCCTCCCGCAAAAAACTTAGGGTTCGACGTCTGCCCCGTCTCGCGATCGATCACAATCCGACCCCGCTCCAACCGGATCTTGCCCGCATCAGCACCTGCCGCCGCACTGACGAACTCCGCATGCGTCCCCTGCCCGATCGCCAGGACCACTAAATCCACCTCCAACAAAACGTGCTGATCGGCCTTCGGCACAAGCGATCCGTCCTCCGTAGACTCCAGCCGCGCCAGCTCCAGCGCCTCCACCTTCTTCTCTCCGACAACCTTCACCGGCGTCACATGCCACAGAAACCGCACACCCTCCTTCCGCGCATGCTCATACTCAAACGCAAACGCAGACATCTCCTGCGACCCGCGCCGATACACCATATGCACCTCTTTCGCGCCCAGACGCACCGCCGCGTTCGCCGCATCGATCGCCGTGTTCCCCGCGCCAATCACCGCCACGCGCGACGGCACGTTCTTGAGCGTCCCACTCTTATATCCCGCAATAAAATCGAGCGCATTCGTCACGCCCTCAAGTTCCTCGCCCGCCACGCCAAGCTTATGGATGGCACCCAGCCCCATCCCCAGGAACACAGCGTCATAGCTCGCCTCCAACTCCGCGAGCTTTTCCACGCCCACAACCATCTCGAAGTGAAACTCCACGCCCAACTCAGCCAGCATGTCGATCTCGCGCAGGCTCTCGGCGAGCGGCAACTTGTATTCTGCGATCCCATACGTGTTTAGCCCACCCGGCAGCGGCCGCGCATCGAAGATCTCAGCCCGCACACCGCGCCTGCGCAACTCTGCCGCACAAGCCAGCGACGCCGGCCCACCACCAATCAACGCCACGCGCTTGCCCGTGTCCGCACCGGGAGTAAATGGCAGCGGATCGCCCGACGCATGCAGCGCGTCCATCGCAAACCGCTGCAGCCTGCCAATCTCAATCGGCTGCTTGTTATACCGATGCATCACGCAGGCGCCCTCGCACAGCACCTGCACCGGGCATGCACGCGAGCAACTTGCCCCCAAAATATTCGCGTCAAGGATCGTCCGCGCCGACCCCTCCAAATTCCCACTCGCAATCTTCTTGATGAACTTCGGCACATCAATGTGCGTCGGACAAGCCCCCATACACGGCGCATCGAAGCAGTACAAACATCGCAGCGCCTCGGTCACCGCAGCGGTCTTCTCCAGCGGCGGATGCAGATCCGCAAACCGCGCCGCAACCTCCGCCGATACGCCTGCCTTCGAAAAAAAGTTGGTCGCCTCACTCATAGGAACGCGCACATCTCCTTCTCAAATCCGCCTGCCCTGGTCCGGGCTTGCAGATGCCGGGGCTGTTGGATGGAAGGTTAGATTATGCACCATCCGCATCAAAAGTGGGAGTCCCGCTGCCGGCTCCTACATCTCACGACCGCGCAATCCACTCCATCGTCTTCTCGCTCAGCCGCACAAACGCCTCCACCGCCTGCTCCAGGTGCTCGCGCCTGGTGTCCTCCGCCGCATTGTGGCTGAGCCCATTCAGACTCTGCACAAACATCATCACCGTCGGAATCCCCAGCCGCGCCACCTCCGCCGCATCATGCAGAGGCCCACTCGGCAGCCGCTCGCAGCTTCCCACTGTCTCTACAATCGCGTCGTCCGCGAGCGCGATCAACACCGGCGAAAACGGTATCGGCTCAATCGACCAAATCTTCGCCCACTCCACCGTGCAACCTTCTTCCTGCGCAAATCGCTCGCTCGCCTCGCGCGCCTCACGCAGCATCCTCGCCAGCACCTCTGCGTCGAGGTCCCGCATATCCAGCGTCGTCTCGCATCGCCCCACCACCGCCGTCACAATCCCCGGAAACGTCTTCACGCACCCCATCGTCGCGACAGCCTGCGGATGCTTTCGCGCAATCGGCCGAATCTCCAGCGCCAGCTTGGCCGCGGCCGCGAGCGCATCCCGCCGCACCTCCATCGGTGTCGAGCCTGAATGAGCCTCTTGCCCCCGAAACGTAATCGCCCACCGCTCGACGCCCTTGGTCCCCTGCACCACAGCGAGCGACTTCCCCAGCCGCTCAAGAATCGGCCCCTGCTCAATATGCAGCTCCAAGTAAGCCGCCAAGTTCTTCTGCTCGCGAACAGCCTCCCCCACTCGCGCCACATCCACCCCACACCCCGCAAGCGCAGCCGTCAGCGTCACGCCATCCTTATCCGTCCGCCCCCGATCAGCCTCCACCGTAGCCTTCCCCGCGAACGCCGCCGACCCAAACAAGCTACGCCCGAACCGCGCCCCCTCTTCATCCGCCCAGTCCACCAGCTTCACCGTCACCGGTGGCCGCCCCCCGTGCACCTCCGCCGTATGCATCAACACCTCCAGCCCGGCCATCACGCCCAAAGCCCCATCCAGCCACCCGCCATTCGGCACCGAATCCAAATGACTCCCCACCACCAGCGCCTGCTCCGTCTGCCCTGCCAGCGTCACCCAATGATTTCCGGCCGCATCGTAGTGCGTCTCCAGTTCCGCGCCCGTCGCTTCGCTAACGCCCTTCAGCTTCCCCTCAAACCAAGCCCGAGCCTTCAGCCAAGTCGGCGACCAAGCCACCCGCTGCGCCCCAGACTCATCCGCAGTCAACGCCCGCAGCTCCTCCAGATTCGCGATCACCCGCCCTGCATCCACCATCCCTCACCTCACACCCCCAACCTAGCACCAACCAATAAAGCGGGCCACCTCCTAAGAGGCAGCCCGGCTTCTCTAATCCCTATTTCCTAGTCCTGTTCTTACTTGCTTCCCGGCGGCACAATCCCATTCATCCGCAGGTACTCCACCATCTGTCCATAGTGATCGTAGCCATGCGCCACACCAAAGGCCGCCAGCGTCGCGCGCGTGCTCTGGCCATCGATTGGCTTGATCGGCTCAAACGCATTCTCCGGCGTGATCGTCGCAATCGCCTTATGCGCGAACGCGAACGACGCCGCCAGCGCTGCAACAGCCTCATCCTTGGTCGTGATCTTGTCCAGCGCCTTCGTATCGACGTCCGGCTTCATCCCGCCCACAGACGAATAGAAATAGTAGTTCGCCTCCGTCACATGCGTTACCTGCTGCACAAACGTCCGCACGGTACCGAACTTCACGCCCTGCCCCGGAACAAAGATAGCCACCGACGGCGCAAAGTTGTATTTGTCCGCGGGCATCGCCTTCACCACGCCCATCGCATCGTTCTCATACAAGTTCAGCAGGTCATCCAGCGCCTTCGCCGGCGACGTAGCACCCATCTTCATCGGCTCATCCATCTTCATCTGCGCGCTTGCCGCCACAGAACCAACGCTGGCCAGACAACAAGCACCCAGCGCCAAACCCATCGTCATCGTCTTCAAACGCATTTCGATCACCTCAGTTCAATTTCCGTTCCAAAAGCACATCCAGCCTAGCAGTCCCCCTTTCCCACAGCACAAAAATATTCCCGAGCGAAATTCGCACTCGCCCGTCTTTGCCTATAGAGGTTAAACATGGCGTCAAGCAGCCACTGGGAAAGGGGATGGGACGTGGCGTTTGTCTCCGCGGAAACAACATCGGAGACCGACCTGACTGCGCTCGTCCAGACTTACTCCGCGCTGCTCTTCCGCGTCGCCCACTCCATCCTCCGCAACCGCGCCGAGTCCGAAGACGTCGTCCAGGACGTCTTCCTCCGCGTGCTCGAACATGAGAAGAAGCTACCCGACATCCGCGACCTCCGCGTCTGGCTAGTCCGCATCACTTGGAACTTGGCCATCGACCGCCGCCGCCGCATCCGTCCCGACCAGCTCGACGAGCCCTTCGCCGAATCTCTCGTCGCCCGCACCGCCGCCGCCGACCAGGCCCTCTCCGACACCCGCCAGATCACCGCCACTCTCCGGGAAATCGAGCGCCTCCCCAAACCCGAGCGCCACGTTCTGCTCCTCTCCGCCATCGACGAGCTCAGCATCACCGAAATCTCCACCATCCTCCACCGCTCCGAATCCGCCGTCCGCGCCCTGCTCTTCCGAGCCCGCACCCGCCTCCGCGAGCGCCTCGAGAAAGGAACCTCCGCATGAACCCCCAACCCGCCCCCGCCTATCCGAACGCGCATCCCAACGCCCGCATCGATCAGGTCCTCAGCGCCCTCCGCACCGCCGAGCCCCCCGCCGGCCTGGAACAGCGCATCGCCGCCCGCCTGGCCCAAGCCGCCCAGGCTCGCACACAATCCGCGAGTTCACATTCCGCCCCCTCCTATGCATCCGTCATCCTGACCCTGAGCTCGTCGAAGGGGAAGGACCCCTGTAGTTCGTTCGCCCCGGCAAAGTTCTACAGCGCAGCAGCCCTCACCGTCATCATCGCCCTAACGACCCTCACGATCCTCCACCGCCGCAACGCGCCCACCACTGCCCAGACCATTACCAACGCCCAATCCAACCCCATCGCGCAAAGCCAATCCGCCGCCGCCAGCCTTAATAGCCCCGAACTTCAGTCCCGCCATAATGCCCCCGCCACCAATCCAGCTCTAGCCGCCGAGGCAATCCCTCACCCACCCTCGCCGTCCGCGCAGGACCCGTCCACGCAGGACCCCGACGCCATAGCCCTCGCCGAAACCCTCGCCCCCAGCCGTCCCGCTCCACCAATGCCGGTCACCGCGCAGGAGAAGCTAATCCAAGCCGCCACCCGCCCCGGCCAGCCCATCCAGTTAGCCGAGCTCGACCTAGCCCGCGCACCCCACCTCCACGCCGCCGCCCAGGCCCGCGAACACGCAAGCATCGAGAGCTATGTCAAAAGCCTTCTCGCTCCCTTCGCTGTAGCCGACGCGCTCCAGCCCACCACCTTCTCTCAACCGCAGGAAGCCCCCACGTCGGCCCCTGCAGAGCCAGCCTCCAACCCTTCTTCCAACTAAAACCCAACGAACGGAGCCTCACCCAATGACTCTCACGCAATCCCGCCGCACAGGCGCACGATCCCTCATGGCCTTAGCCGTCTGCCTGCTCCCTCTCTCGCTCGCCGCCAAAGCGCAGGACGCCCCGACCGGGGAAAGCGCCTCCAGACCTGTCAATCCCTGCGTCGCTATGCACAACGCCCCCACCGAAACCCGCACCTTTTATCTGAACAGTGTGACCCAGCAGGACGATGGACGAGAGGTCACCACCGCCATCCGCAACTTGCTCTGCCCCGACACGAGAGTCTATTTCGCCGCCTCACAAAGAGCCATCATCATCGAAGCACCGCCCACTCAGCTTACCCTCGCCGACAAGATCATCCACGACCTCGACCGTTCCATCAAAACCTACCGCATCACCTACACCCTCACAGAACTCGACGCCGGCAAAACCGTCAGCACCCAACACTTTTCCATGCTGCTCGGCGACGGCGAACACACCACCATGAAGGAAGGAAACAAGATCCCCATCGCCACCGGCACCTATTCCAACGGAGCCGCGACCACCTCTCCCAGCTCCGAGATACAAACCCAGTTCACCTACCTCGACGTAGGCATGAACTTCGATGCCACCATCTCGGTGACAGGCAATAGCGTCCGCCTGACGTCGAAAGTCGAGGACTCCAGCCTGGACCAGCCCGTCACCATAGCCGGCGTCACGGAACCGGTAGTACGCCAATCCGTCCTGAGCGGCACGTCAGTCCTGACGCTCGACAAACCCTTCATGCTCGGCACCATCGACATCCCCAACACCGCCCGCCACATGGACATCGCCGTCCTCATCGAGCAAATCAAGTAAGCACCCTTCTCCAAACGCCTCACGGCCACGCAAAACCACCGCGCAGCCGTGAGGCCCTTTTCCTTGCGCCGCCCAAAGTTACCCATCTCACCGCGCAGAGCTACCCAGCTCACAGCGCAAAGCTACCCATCTCGTCGCCCAAAGTTACCCATCTCACCGCGCAAAGCTACCCATCGCGTCGCCCCAAAGCTGCCCATCTCGTCGCCCAAAGCTACCGTCATCCTGAGCGCAGCGAAGGACCCCTGTAGTTGTTGTTGCCCTTGCCTTTCTTTCTGTCATTCCGAGCAGCGCGAGGAATCTGCTTCTCGCGCGCGAAGCGCGCGCCCCACCCACCAAAAATAAATTCACCAGATCACCTTCAAAAACAACCCAAAATTCACGTGTCAACCCCCCCCCACCCCCCCAACCTCACGAAACCCTTGGCCCGACTGCCGATTTCTCTTTCCGCAAGTTGGCATAGTTACCCCCACCGGCGACCTACAATTGAATTAGGCCCCAACCCCCTCTTCGAATCCCGCTACGCTCAGCTAAGCGAAGTCCTTTCGATGAGGGTACTTTTGCCCTTAACCCAAATGATTGCAGTACTTTACAGGAAACTCCGTGGGATACTTTGACTCCTAACTGATTTATTTTGTGCGACTTACAGACGAAGTATGACCAGTGGAGGGGAGGGGGGCACCCCCTATCCGCATACAATCGACCTATGGACCGCATCTACCTCGACGCCAACGCCACCACCCCGGTCCTGCCCGAGGTGGTCGAGGCCATGCGCCCCTTCTGGTCCGAAACCTTCGGCAACCCCAGCTCCGCGCACCACGCCGGCCAGCGCGCCCGCTCCGCCGTCGACCACGCCCGCACGTCCATCGCCCGCCTCCTCGGCTGTTTCCCGAAAGAAATCGTCTTCACCTCCGGCGGCACCGAGAGCGACAACCTCGCGCTCGACGGCGTCCTGACTCCGTTCCTCGACAAGCGCCAGCCCGCCCATCTCCTCACCACCGAAATCGAGCACCACGCCGTCCTCTACACCGCGCAAGCCCTCCGCCGCCGCGGCGCCGACGTCACCTATCTCGCCCCAACCCGCGAAGGCCTCATCGACCCCGAAGCCTTCGAAGCCGCCCTCCGCCCCGACACGGAATTAGTCTCCATCATGTTCGCCAACAACGAAAGCGGAGCCGTCCAACCCATCGGCAAGCTAGCCCGCATCGCCAAGGCCTACAACCCGGCGATCCTCTTCCACACCGACGCCGTACAAGCCGCCGGCAAGCTCCCCATCGACCTCACCGGCGCTCTAAAGAACGTTGACCTCCTCTCGATTTCCGGCCACAAAATGTACGCGCCCCAAGGAACGGGCATCCTCTTCGTCCGCACCGGCGTTCACGTCGCAGCCCTCCTCCACGGAGGCCCGCAGGAGCGCCAGCGCCGCGCCGGCACAGAAAACGTCCCAGGCATCGTAGCCCTGGGCCGCGCCGCCGAACTCGCCCAGTCCTGGCTAGCCTCCAACGCACCCGCCGAACTCGCCACCCTCCGCGATCGCCTCGAAGCCGGCCTTCTCGCCGCGATTCCCAACAGCTACATCAACGGCTCAACCGAACACCGCTCCCCCAACACCACCAACCTCCGCTTCGACAACGTGGACGCCGAGGCCCTGCTCATCGCGCTCGACATGCAAGGCATCGCCGCCAGCTTTGGAGCCGCCTGCCAGTCCGGCGCCACCGAGCCGTCGCACGTCCTTCTCGCCATGGGCCTTGGCCCCGCAGAAGCCCGCTCCAGCCTGCGCCTCTCCCTTTCCCGTCTCACCACCGCCGAAGAGATCGACCGCGCCCTCGCCATCATCCCCGCCGCCGTAGCCCGCCTGCGCTCCCTCGCATAAAAGCAACGCCGCCAATTTCGGAGCGGCGCTTTCTAATCCCTGTTCCCTAATCCCTGCTTTACAAGTACCACGGGATATTGACGACCACGATCCGCTGGTTTCCCTTGAGCAGAAGCAGCAGCTTGAGCAGTTGCACGCGCTGGCCATGCAGCAGATTCTCCCACCAATGCCGCACTACCAGCTCCGGCAACAGCACGGCAATCTTCCGCCCGGGAAAGTCCTCCTCCAGCTTCAGCACATAATCCATCAAGGGCGAAAGAATAGTGCGGAAGTTGCTCTTCACCGTCACCAACTCTGGCTCGACCATATGGCTCGCGCGCACTGGAATCAGCACCATCTCTTCCCACACCTTGCCCAGAGTATCCGAGTCATCCGAGTCCACGTGCACAACCTTCACCATCGGACTCATCAGCATCCCAAAGCGCATCGCCTTCTCGGTCACCTTGTCCCAATTTGCCATCGGGATCACGACGATGGGGGGCTCGAGGCCGGTCAGCCGCAGCGGCGTTGGATCGATCGTCTCCGCACGCACCCGCGTGTAATGCCGCTTCACCGCCATCATCAGCCAGATGAGAATCGGGACAAGGAGTGCGGTCACCCATGCGCCCTCGAGGAACTTCGAGAACAGCAACACACACAGCGTGACTCCTGTCGCCGTCGCGCCCAGCCCGTTCACAAACATCTTGATCAGCCGGTGCGGAGCGTCCATCGTCTTATGCCAGTGCATCACCATGCCCGCCTGGCTCAACGTAAACGCCAGGAAAGCGCCAATGGCATAGAGCGGAATCAGGGCGTCGGTTACGCCCCTGAAGATGATCAGGATCAGCGCCGTCAATCCCGTCAACGCGTAGATGCCATGCGAGAACAACAGCCGGCGTCCGCGCAGCAGAAACACGTGCGGCAGATAGTCCTTGCCGGCAATCGCCCGCGCCATTCTCGGGAAGTCCGCAAACGCCGTATTCGCGCTGAACGAAAGCGCCGCCAATACCGCGCCCATGGTCAGGAAGTAGAACCAACGCCGACCGAACACCGTCGCGACTTCAATCGACAGCACGCTCTGGTAGTTCGTAGCGTTCGGATCCATCGCCGTCACGCCATACGCCCGCGCCACGTAGCTCAAGCCAAACAAAAGGATGATCAGGATCCCGATAATCACCGTCAGCGTGACGTTGGCATTCTTGCTGCGCGGTTCCTTGAACGCCGTAACGCCGTTCGATACGGCCTCCACTCCGGTCATGGCTGCGCAACCGCTGGAGAACGCCTTGAGCAGAAGGTACAGCAGCAACCATCCCGCCAACTTGCTCGTCGGATTGTCGACAGGCGGCGGTGGCGTCCAGTGCGGTATCGGATGACCGTGGGTGCTCAGCGCCTCGAACACACCCACCCCGATCGTCGTCAGCAGCGTCCCCACAAACAGGATAGTCGGCAGCAGGAAGACGAAGCCGGTCTCCTTCACGCCACGCATATTCACTAGGGCGATGACAACCAGGATGATCAGGCACATCAGCATCTGGTGCTGATGCAGTATCGGCCCATACTTCGTCTCTTGGAACGAGCTAACCAGTGCTGTAATGCCGGCCGAAATTCCCACCGCGGCCGTCAGCACGTAATCGATCATCAGCGCCGCAGCCGCAAACAGCCCCGCCTTGTCGCCCAGATTTTCGCTTGCCACCGTGAACGACCCACCGCCGTTCGGATACGCCACAATCGTCTGCCGATAGCTGAAATAAAGAATAGTCAGCAGCGTGAGAATCAACCCAAAGATCGGCAGAAGATAATGTTGGACTCCCCAGAACCCCAGTGGAATCAGCAGCGTCATCGCTGCTTCGGGACCGTATGCTGCGCTGGTTAGACCATCCAGCCCGAAGATCGGAATTCCCACCGCTGGACTGATCTGTGCACTATGCGCCTCATCGGACGCCAACGGCCTGCCGAACAATACGTCAAAAAGCTTCATAAACCTCGCAAAATATCCCGAAGACCGCCGTCGGGGGGCCGCTGGCCGCACAAGGCGCACCGTTAGATATCCTACGACACTTCTGTCAATCCTCCCGAGGCGATTTTCGGTACGACCTGATCTTTTTCCTATATTTCCCTTATCCGCCGGATCTCTTCATCCGATAAAACTTGTCAGTAATTTCAATAATTTGGAGAAACCCGAACAGTTCGCTGCAGGCCGATCGCGGACGGCCTTTTCACCTACGCCGCACGTCCATCAAACCGCTCCCGGGCCTGGGTTTCAAGCTTCTAGATATTGAGGCCTTTCAGGTAGGCAAAGCTCTCCGTCATGCTCTCCATCACCGGGCCAGAGGTTTCATCCTGGTCAAGATACGCATACCGTATCCCCTGCCACTTGGCCTGCATCAGGAGCTTTGGCCAGTCGATCGATCCCTTCCCTAACTCCGTGAAGTGCTGCGCCTCGGGTCCTGTCGTAAAGCCCGTCGGCGCTCCCGGCGTGCGGTCCTTCAGGTGAATCAGCTTTACCCGGTTCTTGTACGTCTTCATCATCAATCCCGGGTTCTGACCAGCCTGGACGAGCCAGTACATGTCCAGTTCGAGGTAGATCAGCGTCGGATCGCTGGCTTGCATCAGCGTCTGCCATCCGGTGATCCCGTTTTCCTGCACCTTGAACTCGTAGCAGTGGTTGTGAAACACAAACTTCATTCCCGCCTGGCTCACCTTCAGGCCCCATGCGTTGAAGTCCGCCGCAGCCTTCTCAAACCCCGCAGTCGACGTCTTTTGATCCTCCGGCAGCATCGGGCACACCATGTACTTCAGCCCTAGTTGCTTTGCGTAATCGATCTTGTCTTCAAACCCCGCGTAGTCGAAGTGGGCCGACACCAACCCCAGCCCCGAATCGTCCACAATCTTTTTTAGCTCCGCCGCCGGATGGTCATACACCACCGGATACAACTCGATCTGCGTGAACCCAATCTGCTGGATCGCCTTCAGCACTCCCGCAAGATCCTTCGGCGCCTGTCGCCGAACCATGTACAGCTGTACTCCGTAGTTCAAATTGCCCGGGTCCTGCCCTGCAAATGCACTACGTGGAAAGCTGATCACACATCCCGCAGCCATCGCGGTCATCTGTAGAAAATCACGGCGCGTCGTCATCGTACGTATGCCTCTCAAGTCCTTACGGTCATTGGTCTGGGTTCGAGACGTCCGTTCGCGTGCCGAGGCCTAGAGCAAATTCAAGCCCTCCTCTACAGCACGCACAGTGACCGCCGTCACCCACCGCGAAACTCTAGTCCCGCTTTTAGCGAAGGTCAAACCCAACCATTGACCTTCTCAATACATCCCACCGCTCAAAAGTGGTACACCACGTCCGACGCCACCGTGAACTGGTTCCTGCGCGTTCCCACGTCATACGCCGTGTTGTCCCACGCATGATCAAACCGAATCTCCGGCCGTATCTGCACCGTCGTCCCCACCCAGTGATTCCACGAGAGCGTCTCCTCGCTGTACTTCCCCGCATACCCCGTCCGCTGACCCTTCTTATCGTCCAGAAAATCCGTCCGAAGCGACAGGTAGTCGTGCGTCCCGAACTCCTTGTTGATGTAGTTCACCGCCGCCCACTCCGGCGCGAAGCACCGCGCCTCTCCCGGCGCGCAATTCGCTCCATTCGTTCCCTTCTCCGGAACAATCGGCGGCAGCCCACCTACACCATGCACACTTGGCACGTCCGTCTGATACATCGCATACGCCTCGGTTGCCATGTGCCAACTCTTATTGAACTTGTGATACCAGGTGCCGTCATACATCTGCAGATTGTTGTACGCATACGTCCCGTTGTTGATCCCATTCGCGCACAGGTAGAAGTTGTTGTTCACGCTCTTGGTCGTATAGTCCACGCACCCCGTAAACGACGGCTTCGCATCCGGCGTCCAGGGCGCCACATCATGGCTCGCCGAGATCTCACCCTGCACCGTCCACTGGTTATTCAGCTGCACCGTAGCAATCGCCCCCGTATCCGTAAACGGGTCCACCGAGTACAGCAGCGAGTGACTGAACATGTAGTTATTCGGCGTCAGCTGCGCCTCAATCCCCGGCACCGAGATAAACCGTCCCACGCGCAGATTCATCCCCTGCGCCACATGCGGAAAGTACACATCCACATACTCGAGCACCGGATCGAACCCATACTGATGATCATGATCGAGCAACTGAAAGCTCAAATATCCCAAGTCAGTCGTCGACCGATAATCCGTCCCAAAGAATGACGTCAGATGAAATCCACAATCGATATGATCCCGCTGCACACTATCCGGCAGCCGCTCCACGTAAACCACAACCTGCTGCAGCTCCAAGCGGTTCGAATAAATGTCATTCGTCTCAGGCGCATTTCGGTCCCGCGACGTGCTCAGATTCACGCCCGGCGACACCCAGCCGTAAATCTTGGTCCTCCCCTTCGCGCCGTTGATCGCGGTCTGCAGCGGGTACACATTCCCATCCGACTCCCCAATCGTCGGCGACCCTCCATACGACCAGTCAGCGCTAGGAAACGGTGGTGAATCCAGCGGGCTCGGCAACCCGCGCCTCGGAGCCGCCGTCGCCCCAGCCGCAGCCTTCGCAGCCGCTCCATCCCAGTCGTCGCGATAGAAATCTCCCCACCGCCCCCAGAATCCCTTCGCCTCAGCCGTCCCCGCCGCCTGCTGCGTAGCTGACGGTGCGGGCGCATCCGGCAACTGCTGTGCTGCGAGTTCCCTCGCCCCACCCACCATCGCCAGCCAAACCACCAGCCATCCAAACTTCATGCACCAACCTCAATCCACTGCACGCCCTCTCCATCCTACGGCGTGCCCTCGAGCGTGGGTGCCTGGAGCTCGACAAACCTTCCATCCGGCGCGCGCATGATCGTCGGCGCATACGTGCCCAGCAGCTTGCGCGTCCACCAGACTCCCTGCGTACGCTTCTCCTCCGGCGTGCTGAACCAGTACTGCCACAGCACAGCCCTCACAAACTTCGGAGGCTGTGCGGCAAACGGATTCCCGCGAAACAATCCCAGCACATCCTGATCGCCCTCCAACAATCTCTCCTCCGTCAGCGGCACAATCATCGCACTCTGCCACGTAGTCAGCGACGCGAACCACAAATTCCAATCGAACCGCGGCTGATACGGCGCATAAATCCCCGGCCGCTCGCTCACATCCTGCGGCTTGAATCGAAACGTATACGGCGTCCACGTCTTCCCATCATTCGATCCCTGAAACTCAATCTCATACCGATGCGGCGTCATCACGGCGAACAATCCGTATTGATTCGCAATCCGCAGCGGCTCGAGCGCGGCCACCGGCGAGCTAGGCAGTGGAGCCTCCCTCCAGAACATCCACACCATCTCAACTGTCGTGACATACGCGATCCACGTCAGCAGCACAGCCGCCACCGCAACGCCAACCGCGTCACCATGAATCCGGGTGCCCCAGGTCCCGATTCTGGGACCTGGGCTGGCGAGACAGTCGAGAGCGCCACTTTCAGGCCGCCACCGCGCAGGCACAAACCTCCGCAGCGCGCGATCATCCAGCAGCCACACCGCCAGCACCAGCACTAGGTAATTCAAAAATGCGTAGTTCGCGGTAGCGATCACCACCACTTGCCACACTGTCACAATGCAGAAGCAAGCAATCCTCCACCGCCGAGGCAGAAACGCCATCCACACCAGCACCAACTCCATACCCAGCGTCGCACCCGCGGTCGCCTTCTGAAACCATTGCGGCAGATGCTGCAGATACCATCCAATCCAAGTAGGCAGCGGGCCATTCTGGTAGTACTCATACATCGCGGTCAGGTTGCGCCATGTAGGATCGCCGCTCAACAGCTTCACCGCGCCCGACTCAAAGTAAATCCGAAACCACTCCCACAGCAGCAGAAACCAAGCCGTGCGGATTGCCAGGCATTTTCTTCCCCACCCCGGCAACAAACCTCCCGGCGCCACAAACAGTGACAGAAACCCCGCCTCCAGCAACATCCCATCCGACTGGTACTGCCCAAAGTCCTGCGACACCGCAATGAAGCTCAGGAAGCACACAAAGCAAACCGCCAGCGAGATCCGCGGAGCCACATTCGCCACCACCAGCACCGAAGCCACCAGCCCCACCCACACCAGCGCCATCAGCGCATGATTCCCACTCCCCCACCACAACACGGTCGGCGCATACCAAAGCCGCAACGCGCCCAGCGTCCGCACCTTCTCCAGGAACTCGCCCGCCGGCAGAATCCCCTGCGCGCCAATCATTCCCCGAATCTGAAACACCAGCGCCAGGAAAGCCGAAAAATAAATCGCCCCCATCGCACGCAAAAACACCCACCGCGCAATCAGCTGATCCGTCGCCCCCTCCTGCCGATCGAAAAGATACCGAAGCCACCGCTTGACGCGCATGCTCGTCACCTCCCTTTCGACATCAGCCGCCCAACTCTCTACTGCTGCGTCGCAAACGTTCCCGGCTTCTTCAGCATCGCAATCGCGTCGCGATACCCCAGATCCGCCGGCACGGGCGCAAAGTCGCTGGCCAGTTCGTCAATCCTGATGTTCACAGTTTTCACCATGAGCGCCTTCCCACTGAGATTCATCTTCAGCACGGTAGGCTGCCACTCCTGCGCATTACCCTCAAACTCCTGCTGCAGCTCCATCGTCCCACCCTCATTCAGCCGCCCCAGTATCCCAAATCCTACCGTCACCTCCTTCACCAGGCGAGCATCGAGCCGCACCAACCGCTGCTGCGTCTGTTCGATCCAAACCTCGCCTGCAAACCCTCGCAGCACCTCCGCCTCAATATTCGGCGTCTCAAAGTTTGGATTCGGCATGAAGCTGAGCCGATAACACTGACTAGCGCCACAACTCACCATCCCCTCCAGCTTGTACACCTCCGAGTCCGGCAGCATCCCCACCAGCTGATCGATGCGTGCAGCATCTTTCTGCTCACTCCTGCGCCGCCGCTCCTGCATCTCCGGATGCGCCGCCAGCGTATCCAGCCGATTCATCTCTGCCCGCTCCTGCTCCGCGGTCAATGGCTGACCATTAATCGCAATCAGTCGAGCCACATCGCCATCTTTGGTCTCGATGATTTCCTTGGTCGTCTCATGATTTCCGTCCGCCTTGCGCAGCACATACCGCACCGTTCGATGGCTCTTCTCTTCCTCCAGCCGCAGTTGCACCGCGCGCCGCACCAGCGCCACCGGGTTTACCGACACTGACGCCGTTACCTGCGCCGCCGCGCTCCCTACAAACACGCCCGCCATCAGCGCCACAGTCGCGCAAGTCGCTATACCCCTGCAACCGGCCCAGCAGCCTCGTTCCCTCATCGACACGATCACCAACTCAAAACCATCCAGCCTCAACAATACCTGTTTCCACGCCATTCCATGGTTTGACGAGCGAACCCCTTAGTTGGCAACCGGCCCGGGCCTCACGCCTTCATCGTCAACGTCGCCACCGAGTCCGGCGGCAGCTCGATCATCACCGCCCCCTCCCCTGCCTGCACCTGGACACGCTGCGCATGCGGCAGCTCGTTGCGCACCAGCAGCACGCTCGTCCCATCCGGATTCACAAACCCCAGCGCGTCGTCGCACGTTCCCGACACCTCCACCAGCCGAGCTCCAACATCGACGAAATGTGTCAGATGTTTCAGCAAGTAGAAGTCGTGGTTATAACGAAACGTCTTCGCAGCCTCATCCACGCTCACCAGCGAGTTCTGATTCCATCCCCACGTGCTCTTCCCGCCCTCCGGCGTCGAGATGTTCCAGTACATATATCCGCAAGCACCATTGCGAAAATAATCCTTCATCAACTGCCAGCAGTACCCCGTATAGTTCCAGCTATTGGACCCATCGCCGCACTCCTGCTCCGACTGGAAGATAGGCAGCTCCGGATACTCACGATGGATCGCCGGCAGCGCATTCTTGCCCGCCCATTGCACGCCCACGCCCTTCACCCACTTCCCGGCCTCCTTGTCATTCATCACCGCTTCCAGCAGCTTCGGATTGCCGCGCTCCAGCGTCCCGAAGAACACCTCCACATCGATCTTCTTCATCTCGTGCCCGAGGTACCGCAGAAACGCCGCCAGCCCCTGCGGAGTCCACGTGCAGCTCGGAAAATTCTGCGCCGAATTAAATTCGTTCTGCGGCATCACGGTCCCCACCCGAATCCCCTCGGCCCCATATGCCTTCACAAACTTCGCAAAGTACCGTGCATACGCGTCCAGATACTGCGGCTCCACGCGAAACATATCCTCACCCTCATGCCCCACCTGGTCTGGCCGAATCCCATTCTCCTTCAGTCCTGGCCGAGCCTTCGCTTCCGCATAAAAGTTATTGCGCTTCATCCAGCTAGGAGGTGTCCACGGCGAAGCCCACAACCTCAGCTTCGGCTGCTTCTTCAGAGCCGCCTGAATAAACGGCACCAGCGTCGCGCGATCATGCTCGATGCTGAAGTGCTTCAGCTCAAAATCCCCCGGCGTCTCGGCATACGAGTACGCCTTCGTCGCATAATCATTCGCCCCAATCGGCATCCTGCAATACGTGAACCGCGCACCCTCGGCGTCAGGACTGAACAGCTCATGCATCACACTCTCCCGATCCTCCGCACTCAACGCACTCAGCGACGTCCATCCCAGCTCGTTGAAGCATCCCCCAAACCCCTGCATCGGCCGCCCCACCGGCGCGCCAACGTTCAAATTCAGCAAGTCCCAACCAAACGCCGGCTTATACAGCAATCCCTTTTGCCACGCGCTCTCCGCCGTCGTCGTCACCAGCCGCACGCCGTCATCCTCCAGCGGCTGCGGCGCCGGCAACCCCTGCGCTCCTGCAAACCTCCCGGCCACGCCCACAGCCGCCGCGCCCATCCCCACGCGCGCACCCGCCCGCATCGCCTCTCGCCGACTCCAATTCTTCCTTCGCATCACTACACGCCTCCGTCAACCACTACACACTATAGCCATCCGCCCCATCCCTCCGCGTAAACTATCTCCATGTCGACCCTCGCCACCACTCCCCTCACCACCATTGCCGGCGCCCCCGCCTCCCTCGCCGACTACTCCGGCAAAGTCCTCCTCATCGTGAACGTTGCCAGCAAATGCGGCCTCACCCCGCAATACACCGCTCTCGAAGCCCTCTACCAGAAGTACAAAGATCGCGGCCTCGTCATCCTCGGCTTTCCCGCCAACGACTTCGCCGGCCAGGAGCCCGGCACCAACGAGGAAATCGCCCAGTTCTGTTCCATCGACTACCCCGTCACCTTTCCGCTCTTCTCTAAGATCTCTGTCACCGGCCCCGACAAGCATCCGCTCTACGCCGCCCTCATCGCCGCCGCCCCCACCCACATCCCCCACGGCCCGTGGCGCGAAAACCTTGCCAACTACTCCGCCAAGAACGGCTTTCCCCCACCCAACGAGCTACCCGAGCTCCTCTGGAACTTCGAGAAGTTCCTCATCGGCCGCGACGGCAACGTCCTCGCCCGCTTCGCCCCCGACACCCCACCCGACGACCCCAAAATCACGACCGCCATCGAGCAGGCACTCGCCTAGCACCCACTCCAGCAAGAGTGCCCATACAAACAGCCCTCCATCATTCGGGAGGGCTGCCCTATTTGATTACGCGACACTAACCCTTGGGGGTCAAGGTTGAGACTTCAACCGTCTCGACCTTCTCCCGCAACCCTTTGGGCAACGGGCTTGTATCAACCTTTGCGTCCTTCAGCTCGTCAGGCGGTGCGGTATTGACATGCTTCTCGATCAATTCAGCATCGAGAGCTTCTTCAGCATCAGGGCGGTTCGTAATATTTTCTTTCATCTTCGTTTCCTCAGGAATGGGCTCGCATAGCGTTTGGGATCGGCACACCGTACAGATCGACTGGACCGCAGGAAAATCGTGGCTTGATGGTTAGACGCCCATTCGCGCCCTCACGCACTTTAACTTTCACCGTTCCCCGCAACCACCGCGTCTTCCGGCAGCCTCATCACGTATCCTTTCTATACCTAAATTAGAGAGGCCTCCCACACGATGCTCCGTACGCCATTGCTCTTTGCCGCCGCAATCGCCCTCACCGTTCCCGCCTTCAGCCAGACCCCCATCCGCATCACCGCAGACCTCACCGAAGCTCCCCGCAAGCTCTACCACGCGGAGATTGATCTCCCCGTGAAGCCCGGTCCCGCCACCTTTATCACCCCGCAGTGGATCCCCGGCAACCACCGCCCCACCGGCCCCGTATCCGACATCACCGGCGTCGTCTTCAGCGTCGACGGCAAGCCCCTCTACTGGCGTCGCGACGATCAAAATCTCTACGAGTATCACGTCGAGGTCCCCAAGGGCGTAACCACCCTCCACGCCCATCTCGACTGCATCGTCACCTCTCGCGCCTCGGATAAAATTGCCGTCCTCGAGTGGGAAAAGCTCATGCTCTATCCCGCCAACATCCCCGTCCGCGACATCGCCATCCAGCCCAGCGTGACCGTCCCTGCCGGCTGGGGCCTTGGCACCGCACTCACGCCCGCAGGCTCCTACGATCCCAACGCCAAGGTAGGCGGCACCACTCAATTCCAGCCCACCACCGTCGAGCAGCTTGAAGACTCACCGGTCATCGCCGGCGAGTACTTCCACGAATTCGCCCTAGCTCCCGATATCTCGCCGAAGCACTACATCGACGTAGCCTCCGACCAGCCCGACGACTCCAACCTGCGCCCCGAGCTCCTCAACGAGATTTCCAACCTCGTCCGCGAGACGGATTCCGCGTATGCCTCGCATCACTACCACGTCTACCACTTCCTCCTCACCCTCTCCGACATCGCCGGCGGCGAAGGCCTCGAGCACGGCCAGTCCTCCGACAACGGTGTAGGAGAGACGGATTTCGCCTCCCAGAAAGGTCAGCTCGGAGTCTCCGACCTCCTCTCCCACGAGTTCACCCACTCCTGGAACGGGAAATACCGCCGCCCCTTCAACCTCTACCAGGACGACTTCTCCAAGATGCAGCAGGGCTCGCTCCTCTGGGTCTATGAGGGCATGACGCAGTACCTCGGCAACGTCCTCGCCGCGCGCTCCGGCCTCAAGTCCCAGGCCGCCTACCGCGACATGCTCGCCGCCTCCGCCACGCAGCTTGACTACAAGTCTGGCCGCGAGTGGCGTCCCACCGAAGACACCGCCATCGCCGCCAGCATCCTGCGCTCCGAAGGCCCCGCCTGGGGTAATTGGCGTCGCGGTCAGGACTACTATCAGGAAGGCGAGCTCTTCTGGCTCGACGCCGACACCAAGATTCGCGAGCTCACCGACGACAAGAAGTCCCTCACCGACTTCCTCCACATCTTCCTCGGTAAGGGCGGCAACACCGGCCCGCTCATCGTTACCTATAACCGCGACGAGCTCGTCGCCGACCTCAACGACGTCGCCAAGTATGACTGGGCCAGCTTCATCCACGACCACGTCGACGTCGTCAATCCGCACGCCGACTTCGACGGCATCACCCGCGGCGGCTACAAGATCGTCTACCAGGATCACCCCTCCGACAGCCTCTCCGCACTCCTCCACAGCGGCGGTCGTCGCGGCGGCGGCGGACCCTTTGTCTGGTACTCGCTCGGGCTCCAACTCAGCGCCGACGGCACCATCTACGACGTTCGCTGGGGCAGTCCCGCCGACAAAGCCAAGCTCGCTCCCGGTCAGAAGTTGATCGCCGTTAACGGTATGGTCTTCTCCGCGGACACACTCCATCAGGCCATCATCGCCACCAAAACAGGCGGTCCGAAAGCCTCCGAGCCCATCCACTTCCTCATGCAATCCGAGCAGTACATCACCCCCGTCAACGTCGACTACCACGACGGCGAGCGCTATCCCACCATGGTCCGCGTCGACGGCACCAAGGACTACCTCGACGAGATCACCAACCCACTGGCCAAGCATCCCGCACCGCCTGCAACCGACACCAAAGAAGACAAAACCAACTAACTCTCACGGCAACATCAACGGGCGCGAAGGCAATCCCTTCGCGCCCAATTTTCTTTCCCCACGAAGAACGTCATCTCGACCGAAGCATGACGGCCTCATCGTCATGCGCAGTGGAGACCCCTGTATTTCAAGGCTCTCCATCGAGCCACAACTGCCCTCCAGCGCGAATGCTATCCTTCGCTATGCCCCCACCCCCAGGAACCACCCGCCGTGAAATCGAACTCGATTTCATTCGCGGGATCGCCATCCTGATGGTGCTCATCTTTCACTACCGCCCCCACAACCTCCTCATCACCTCGCCTGTCCTCAACCGCATCCAGGGCTTCGGCTGGACCGGCGTCGACGTCTTCTTCGTACTAAGCGGCTTCCTCGTCGGCGGCCTGCTCATGAAGGAGTGGCAGCGCACCGGCAGCGTCGACTCGCTGCGCTTCCTCAAACGCCGCGCCTTCAAAATCTGGCCCGGCTACTATGCCTTCCTTCTCGTCGCGACGCTCTTCCACGTTCGCCCACTCAGCAGCTTCTTCTGGCAGAACCTGCTCAACATCCAGAACTACATTCCCTCCAGCCTCGCGCACACCTGGAGCCTCGCCGTCGAGGAGCAGTTCTACCTGTCCCTCGCTGCCTTGCTCGCACTCTGGACTGCCCGGCGCTGGCGTCCCATCACGCTGCTCACCACCTGCCTCGCGCTCTCGCTCTGCGTAGAAGCCCTGCGCGCCGTCCTCTCCGCGTACGGTCAGCCGGTCTACTTCTACACCCACACCCGCCTAGACGGCTTACTCCTCGGCGTAGCCCTCGCCGCCATCCACACCTTCTGGCCCGAGTGGTTCCAGAAGCTCCAGCAACAGCGTCTCGTGCTTCTCACCATCGTCGCCATCGGCCTCTGGCGTCTCTACGTCGACCGCGACGCCTACCCAGAACCCGACGCCCTTACCTCACCCTTCCTCATCACCTTCGTCGACTACGCCGCCGCCGCGCTCCTTCTCCTTCTCTACCGCCGCAAGCCCACGCACAGCAGCCTCTACCGCCTCATCGCCCGCATCGGCATCTACTCCTACGGCATTTACCTCTGGCACGTCAGCGTCGAACGCCCCGTCAACTGGGCCGTCGACCACGTCCCCCACTCCCTCGCCGCCGCCACATCAACGCTTCTTCCCTACATCCTCGCCATCCCACTCGGCATCATCGCGACCAAGCTCATCGAGTTCCCCTTCCTCCGCCTGCGCCAACGCCTCGTCCCTTCCCGCACCCCCGAGCCCCAAATCCCCGAACCCCAACCCGCTGCCCAAGTCCCCGTAAGCTAAAATCATCCGCATCGCCGCACCCCGGAGTCCCCATGTTCAAGCCGCTTCTCGCAGCCGCCCTCCTCGCCGCCACTGCCGCTACTGCGCAGACCATGTCAGCGCCCGCAAGCACGCCCGCAAGCACGCCCGCACCCGCGCCCGCCTACACCGGCACGCCCGGCGACTACATCGCGCACGACTTCCACTTCGGCAGCGGCGAAACCCTCCCCCAACTCAAGCTCCACTACCTCACTCTCGGCACGCCCCACCGCGATGCCAGCGGCCACGTCGACAACGCCGTCCTCCTACTCCACGGCACCGGCGGCGATGCCCACTCGCTCTTCAACCCCAACTTCTCCAAGGTCCTCTTCGGCCCCGGCCAGCCCCTCGACATCACAAAATACTTCCTCATCTTCCCTGACGACATCGGCCACGGCGACTCCTCCAAACCCTCCGACGGCCTCCGCATGAAATTTCCGCAGTACGACTACGACGACATGGTCCGCTCCCAGCACCAGATGCTCCTCGACGGCCTCCACGTCGACCACCTCCGCCTCATCCTCGGCACCTCCATGGGCTGCATGCAGAGCTTCGTCTGGGGCGAAACCTATCCCGACTTCGCCGACGCCCTCATGCCTCTCGCCTGCCTCCCCGTCCAACTCGCCGGCCGCAATCGCATGATGCGCTACATGGCCATCGAAAACATCGAGCGCGATCCCACCTGGAAAGACGGCAACTACACCATCGAACCCACCGAAGGCCTGCGCACCGCGAACGAGATGCTCCTCATCATGGGATCTGCGCCGCTCGTCATGCAGACCAACTTCCCCACCCGCAAGCAGGCCGAAACCTACGTCGACAACTACCTCTCCCGCACCGTCGCCACAACCGACGCCAACAACCTCATCTATTACGTCAACGCCAGCCGCAACTATGACCCCAGCCCCCACCTCGACCGCATCAAGGTCCCGGTCATGTGGATCAACTCCGCCGACGATTTCATCAACCCACCCGAGCTAGGCATCGCCGAAAAGCTGGTCCACAACATGCCCAACGCAAAATTCGTCCTCATCCCCATCTCCGACAAAACCCGCGGCCACGGCACCCACACCATGGCCGCCATATGGCAGAACTACCTAGTCCAACTCCTCAACGAGTCCGCACCCAAGCACTAAACCATTTCTGCACAAAACCCGGGTGCCCCATATCTCGATTCTGAGATGTGGGCATCGCGCGTTGAGCGCGACCGCTCCCGCCCATCCCAACGCCGCCTACTCCCTCAAACCCAAACCCACAGCGACCTCACCCACCACCTCTCGCACAACTTTATCCCCAACGCCGTCTAACAACCCCTGCATCGCCGGCCCCACCAACAACAGCACCGGCGCTGGCCCACACACCATCTCATCCAAGCCATCCAACCGCGCAGCCACCCAACTCTGCCGCGCCGTCGCCGCCTGCGAGATCGCACAACACGCCACATCCTCCGCCACTCCAGCCGCACGCAACTCCCGCGCAATCCTTCCCAGGTCGCGCCCCGGCATGTACACCACCAGCGTCGCATCCTCCGGCAGCGGCCCACTCCAGATCGCCGCAGAGTCCTTCCCGTCCACATGATGCCCCGTGCAGAAGATCAGCTTGCTCGCACTCTTCCGATCCGTCAGCGGCAATCCCAGCGCAGCGCCCGCAGCAAACGCCGCCGTCACGCCCGGCACCACCTCAAACCGCACGCCCGCAGCACGGAGCGCCGCAATCTCCTCGCCCGCTCGCCCAAACACCAGCGGGTCTCCACTCTTAAGCCGCACCACAGATTGTCCCGCGCGCGCCGACTCCACCATCAGCGCATGAATCCCAGGCTGCGTAATCCGCGGCCGCCCACATCTCTTCCCCACGCTAGTCACCAGCGCATGCCGATGCACCAGCGCCAACACCTCCGCCGGCACCAAATCATCATGCAACACCACGTCCGCCGACTCCAGCAGCCGCACCGCCCGCACCGTCAGCAGCTCCGGATCTCCCGGCCCCGCGCCAACCAAATAAACCACACCCTTTTGCGCGACGGTCATGCCTTAACTCCTTCAGCTAACCCACCGCGCCCGGGTGCCCCATCCATGCCGACGGCCTCATCGTCGGCATGGGTGGGAGTCGCAAATCCCTGCGCGCGCATATGCTCCCTGGCCCGCATCCTTGACGGACATCCATCAAACCCACAAACCTCTCTCGACGCCAACTCATGCAGCAGCAACTTCCGCTCCTCACCCACCGGTTCCACGGCCGTCACCTCGCGCCGCAGGCGACCCAGCTCCATCAACCATTCGCCCGTATCCAGCGGCAATTGCGCGTTGATCTCCTTCCGCAAACGCTGCGCCAGCGCCGGACTTTCCCCGGCCGTCGAAATCGCAATCTGCAACTCTCCCCGCCGCACCACACTCGGAAAATAAAAGTCGCAGAACGGAGGATCATCCACGGCGTTGCACAAAATCCCCGCCGCCGTAGCCTCTGCAAACACCGCGCGATTCACCTCTGCGGTAGCCGTTGCGGCCACCACCAAAAACGCCCCCGCCAAGTCTCCCCCGCGATATTCCCTCTGCTCCCAACGCAACGCACCAGCCTCCGCCCAAGCCCGAACGCGAGGCAAAGCGTCCGGCGCAATCACGGTCACGCGAGCCTCCGCCGTCAGCAAACTCTCAATCTTTGACTCAGCAATATTCCCCGCCCCCACCACCACGCAGGGCCGAGCAGCCAGCTTCAAAAATATCGGAAACAAACTCATCGCCGCCCTTACCTTCGCTCCTGAGAATCTTCGTCCCTGAGAATCTTCATCCTTGCCTTCGCTTCTGAGATAGGTCCGGGCTTTAGCCTGGCATCCCGTCACGTCAGAACTTGGGGCTTCAGCCCCTGGGACTAACCAACACTCGACGGCACGCGCCCCGGTGAAGGATCTCTCTCCACAGCTTCAACAACTCCGCCAGCCAACAGCGTCCTCAAATCCTCATCACTCGTCCGTCGGAAATAAGCCCGCAAATTCTCACCCTCGCCGCGCCCCTTCAAATACCCGCGCAGCAGCCGCTCAATCGCCTCGGGGCAATCCTCCGCCGCCGCCCGATACCCAATCTGCCGCGCAATCCCCGCGTACTCGCCCACCGCTCCGCCAACGCAGAAATAAAACGCATCAACCAGCTGCCCATCCTTCTTCAGCTTCTTTCCCTCGAGCCCAATATCCGCAATCCAACTCTGCCCGCAGCTATTCGTGCAGCCAGTTACATGCAGCCGCAATTGCTGATCAAACTCCGGCAGCCGCTCTTCCATCTCCCCGACAAGCCACTTCGCAAAACCCTTCGTCTCCGCAATCGCCAGCTTACAAAACTCGGTCCCCGTGCAAGCCACCGCGCCGCGATAAAACACATTCGGCTGCACCTCCAACCCCAGCGCAGAAATCTTCTCGACAACCTCCTGCGCCTTCGCCGTCGGAATATTCACCAGCACAATATTCTGACCAATCGTAGCGCGCAGATGCCCATCGCCATACTCTTCGCTCAAGCCCGCAAGCGAGTGCAGCTGCGTAGGATCCAGCCGCCCATTCAGCACCGTCACGCCAACATAACTCAACCCCTCCTGCCGCTGCGCATGCACGCCCACATGATCGCGATACACATCCTCCGCAATAGGTCCCTCTTCGCAAGGATCAAATGTGAACCCAACCTTCTCCTCGATCGCCGCGAGCATTCTTTCCGCCGTCCAGCCATGCCGCATGAACAAATACTTCAGCCGCGCATGCGTACGGCTCTCGCGCAGCACGTCCTGTTCGCGGAAGATCGTGCACACCGCCTTCACGACCTCCAACGCTTTATCCTGCGGCACAAACGCATTCAACCTCACCGCCAAATGCGGCTCAGCCGACAACCCACCCCCCACACGCAAACTGTAACCAACCTCTTCCACGCCGTCCTTCACGCGCTTGAGCCCGGTCAACCCGACATCATTAATCTCCGGATAGCTGCACCAGATCGGGCATCCCGTCACGCTGATCTTGAACTTCCGCGGCAGGTTATAAAACTCCGGATTCGCCGTCAGCAGCTCCGCCACCTCCACCGCGAGCAACGACGCATCCAGCAATTCATGCCCATCCAATCCTGCCAGCGGACACCCTGTAACATTCCGCACCACGTCACCGCAAGCACCCTTGGGACTCAACCCAATCGCCGTCAGCGCATCCACGATCTCCGGCAGCGCCTCAATCGTCAGCCAATGCAGCTGAATATTCTGCCGCGTCGTAATATCCGCAACCCCGCGCGCATACTTCTCCGTAATGTCCGCAATGGTGTGCAACTGCTTCGCCGTGAGCAACCCATTCGGCAGACCAATGCGCATCATGAAATACTCAGTCGCCTTGCCCACGCCACCCACGCCGCCAGTCACACCCGCACCGTCGCCCTGCGTATACACGCCCCACCACTTGAAATAAAACTCAGCCCACTCCGGCAACACGCTGCCGCGACCCTCACGCGCAAACGCCCGCACCTCGTCCCACGCCGCCCAAGGATTCTTCTCGACCTTCAGCCGCTCGGACCGCTGCGCCTTCGTCTCTTTCGCCGCATTCGCCTTCACCACATCACTCAAGGTCCTTCTCCAGTCCAAACACAAAGGCCCACGATCAATTCGTGGGCTCTTGAAACTCTCAGCATTCGCTTCTCTAAACCACAAAAGCAGCGGCGTCCGAGCCTTCAAGACCAGGACAGTTACAACAAGTTGCGATGCGCGAAACACTCATATCCCAAGCCTATGCGCGCACACCGAAACCGTCAATTTTCTATCCTTCAAAAGTTACTTTCCTTCGAGCCAAATGCGACCTTCTACCTATACTCTGTGTTCATGCTCCGCCATCGGTTCACCGCGACCCTCTTGATCCTATCCTCGTGCATCTCCGCCCGCGCTCAAGATAAGCAGCCAAGCAATCCAGGAACCGATTGGGTCAGCGTCTCGCCCGAGACCGAAGGATTCTCAAGCGCCAGGCTGGCCGTTCTGCGCGCGTGGTTAAAGACCGAGCCCACCAATGCCATGATGGTGGTCGCGAACGGAAAGGTAATCTTCTCCTATGGAGACGTCTCGCACATCACCAAGATCAACTCCGTTCGCAAAAGCATCCTGTCTATGCTTCTAGGCAAGTACGTCGTCTCTGGCAAACTCGACATGTACAAGACAGTCCAACAACTCGGCCTTGACGACAAGATCCCTTACACCCCGCTGGAGCAGAAGGCGACCCTTGAACAACTCATGGCCGGTCGCTCTGGAATCTATCGCGATCCACCCGGCGATGAAGCAACCAGTCAGCAGCCACCACGCGGCTCCGTCTATCCCGGCACCTACTTCAGCTATAACAACTGGGAGTTCGATGCAACGGGCGCTGCGTTCGAAAAGATCACCGGACAGAATATCTATGACGCGCTACAAACTGACCTCGCGATCCCTTTAGGCATGCAGGACTTCCACCGTGAACTCCAGCACAAGCAGCCCCCAGGGCCGGCTTCCAACTTTCCCGAGTACGCCATGTATCTTTCTGCTCGCGACATGGCACGTATTGGCCTACTGATGCTCAACGACGGCACCTGGAACGGGAAGCAGATCCTTGATGCGAATTGGGTACGCTACACCACATCCATCCTCACGCCCTGGGAAGAGATGGAACCGCCGGTTCTTCGCCTGCGTGGCAATCCCGATCGCTGGGGATTCGGATCTGGCTGGTGGGTGTGGGATGCAGCCCCGTTTCCGGGCAACCTCTATGAGACCCCCTTCCAGGGCGCCTATGAAGCGCGCGGCACAGGCGGGCAGTTCATCACAGTGATCCCAGCCAAAGGCCTCGTCCTTATCCACAAGACAGACTTCGATGCGAACCCCAACGCCAACCTCACGGACTGGCCCAATATCACGTCCATGGTTCTAGCCGCTATATGTCCCAAGGAAGGCTGTCCCACAACCGTAGGCCCGCCAGCGCACTAAATCAATCACACCGAAAATCGCTTCACCCCACCCGCGACTCCGCCTCTTTCGCCGCTTCGTAAATTTGATCGAAGCTCTCAATCGCATACAGCACCGGCTGCATCTTGCTCACGTCCACCACAGTATTCAGCACCTGCTCAACATCAAACTCTCGAATCTCCAACCCCGCACCGCGCTCCACCACGTGCGTGCACTCGCCGTGCGACGAGATCAACCCGCTCCCATACACCTTGATCTTTCCTGCCTCATGGATCACCCCAAACTCCACCGTGAACCAGAACAGCCGTCCCATGCGCTCCAACGCTTCGGCACTCTTCAGCCCCGCGCAAACCTTCCCATACTGCTCCAGGAAATCCGCAAACACCGGGTGCGCATGCATCGGCACATGCCCAAACACATCGTGAAAGATATCCGGCTCCGGCGTGTACTCCATAGCATCTCGACTCCGAATCCAGGTAGTCGTCGGAAACTTCCGTGCCGCCAGCATCTCGAAGAACGCATCCGCCGGCAGAAACCCGCTCACCGCCGTCGAGTTCCAACCCGTGCGCGGCTCCAGCCGTTCGCTCACCTTCTTCAGTACCGGCAGCTGGTCCTCCTGCAACCCAATCTGCTCGAACCCCTCGAGATACGCACTGCAAGCATGTTCCCGCAGCTGCGGCATTCTCCGCGTCACCAGCTCCGTCCAGATCGCATGCTGCTCCGGCGTATACGCGGCCCAGTCCTGCTCAATCAAGTAAGGCGCGGCAGCTACCAGTTTCCGCGAATCCAGCTTCTCCGTATCAACCACAGGCGCATCCATGCAATCTCTCCCTCAACGATGTTAGACGCTACTCCTCCACTCACAGTGTGGACAAATCCGCACCCTTCGCCTCACGTCCCAGCGCCGTCACCACGACCACAATCACGGCGACGATCACCACCGTAATCGCCAGCACCGGCGCAAACCTCCCGTCAAAATACTTCGTCGCCGCCATCGCCTGCAACACACTATTCCGCGACGACAGCACGTTCCCCAACTGGTACGCCAGCCCCGGAAAAATTGCCCGCACCGCCGGCGGCGACATCTCGTTCAAATGCACCGGGATCACCCCCCACGCTCCCTGCACCATGAACTGCATCGCAAATCCGCCCACCGCCAACATCACCGCAGTATGACTCCACGCCCACAAAGGAATCATTGGAATCGACAGCAGCGCCGCCGTAATAATCGCGCGCCGCCTCCCCACCCGCTCCGAGTAAGTCCCAAACCATATCCCACCCAACACCGCCCCCACATTCCCCACAATCGCAATCGCCGACAGCGTCACCCCTCGAATTCCATGATCATGCTTCAGAAACGTCGGATACAAATCCTGCGTGCCATGGCTGAACGCCATAAACGCCGTCATCAACACCGTCAACGCCAGCAGGCTCGGCAGATACTTCAACACCCCCACCACCCTCGACCGCAAGCCGCGCGCAATCCTCACCCTCGTCACCGAATGCCGTACCAGCCATGCCGGCGATTCGTCCACCTTCCGCAACAGCAGCAGCAACAGTAGCGACGGCACCGCCCCAATCAGGAACAACACTCGCCACGCAGTCAACATTCCCGTTCCATGCAGAGTTGGAAACAGCAGGTACACCAGCGCCGCCAGCATACTGCCCACCACATATCCCTCCTGCAACAGTCCCGAAAAAAATCCGCGCCCCTCCGCCGGGAGACTTTCCAGCGCGAGTGCCGCGCCCACGCCCCACTCCCCGCCCATCGCCACGCCAAACAGCGCTCGCATCGCCAGGAACCATCCAAACGTCGGCGCAAACGCAGACGCCATCACGAACACCGAATAGCTCACCACGTTGAGCATCAACGTAGGCCGACGCCCAAACTTCTCCGCCAGCGCGCCAAACACCAGCGCCCCCACTGGCCGCATCAACAGTGTCCAGAAGATGCTCTTCGCCGCCGTCGCCAGGCTCACATGGAACGTCGCAGCAATCGCGTCCAAACAAAATGTCAGGAGAAAAAAGTCGAACGCATCCAGCGTCCACCCCAGGAAGCACGCCGTATACGCACGCCGCTGCGTCGAATTCAACGAACGAAACGGCTGCAGCACTGTCATCCTTCAGCAGCCCCCGTCCACATTCCAATCTTGCTCAGTGATTTATAGCTTAGCCCGCAGCGGAATTCCCGGATCCACAAACGGCGCCTCCGCCGTGCTCGGATGCGTCTGCAGAATCTTGTGATGCAGGCAGTACAGCGCCAGCTCCAGCCGATCCGCCACCCCCAGCTTGTCGTAGATCTTGCGCAGATAGTTCTTCACCACCTGCTCAGTCGTTCCAATCTGGTAGGCAATCTCCTTGTTCCTCATGCCCCGCGTGATACACGCAATGATTGCCAGCTCTTTATCCGACAGCCGCGGCTGCGACCTCGGATTCGTCAGCGTCGCCGCCTGCTCGCGATACGCATCAATCACCCAGCTGATCGACTGGTTATCAATCCACGTCTCGCCCGCCGCAATCTTGCGCACACACCTCACCAGCAATTCAGGAGAGATCGATCGCGGCACCACGCCCCGCACCCCGCGTCGAAACAGCTCAACCGTGTTGCCCTCGTCGGTCGACGAAATCTGCACAATCAGCTTCGCATGAGGAGCCCGCCGCATGAACTCCGGAATCGCATCCACCGTCCCCGCAATCAGGTGACCTTCCAGCAATACAACATCTGTCGGAAAATGCTGCAGCGCTGCGTAAAGATTCTCCAGCGTCTCTGCCTGCGCCACCACACGTATATCGTCTTCGAGCGCAAACACCTTCCGCATACCCACGCGATAGATCGCCTGGGAGTCCGCAAGAATGACTCGTATTCCATCAGCAGAATCGTGTTCACCCGATTCGAGCTCGTCACCATCGCCCGAGCCCGACAAGCCATCCTGGTGATCCATTGCCTCAGCGTCCGCCAACTCATCACTCATAACAACTCAGCCCCTAAAAGAATATTCATCGATGACCGCGGCTGCCATTTCTTTGTCGGCAATCCGCTGATGTCGAACGATCCGTCCTAAGCAATGCAGCAGAACGTCGTTCACTCCGCCCATGACCGCTGCCGGCATCGTCAGTTCAAACCGGACTTCGGCCCCGACTGGCGGCAGCTCGTCCGCGGCAAATAGCAGCCCATTTGCAGATACATCTTCCGTGACGCCCGGATATTCCCTATCCGGTGTCCGAAGCACGACCTCCAGACGCAGCGGAAACCGCACCGCGGCGCGTACTGGAATGGCTTCGTAGGATCGGTTCAGGGTCGCCACCGACCCTCCTTCCGGGAGTTACTACAAATCGTTCTCTACGACAAAATCGTTCAATGGTGGTGTTACCAAAGAATTCTACTGCACGATAGCTACCTTTGGGCAGCCATTCCTCCGGGAATCCCCCCGGAATCTTCCTGTATAGCCCCCACCCACCCTCCCGCCTCGCCCCACCCTCCCAGGCTTTTGCACCGAAATCGTGCCGAAAATTCGATTTCAGCCATTGCTAAACCTTATGAAATCCGCGATACTTAGGTGTTCGGACTTTCGCGTCCGTCGGTTGTGCCGATCATGACCCCTGGATTTGTACCCTTGGATACAAGGTGCGTCCAGCTCCGTTGACGGCTACCCTGAATACATTCGAGTTTTTGAGAGGATCTACCCTGTGTTGATGATTCGTTTGGCGCGCGTTGGCGCCCGTAAGCAGCCCCACTATCGCGTCGTTGTCATCGAAAAGGATCGCGCCCGCAATGGCCGCTCGGTCGAAGTGGTCGGCACCTATAACCCCCGCACCGAGCCCGCCACCGTTGACTTCAAGCGCGACCGCATCGACTACTGGACCGGCAAAGGCGCACAGCTCTCCGAAACCGTCGGCAAGCTCCTGGCCAAGCACCAGCCCGCTGCCGTTTCCACACCCGAACCCGAAGCTACTACCGCGGCATAAGTAACCATTTTGCAGTAACTTCCGTGGGTTTTAAGAGAATCTAAAGAGTACCGCCTACACCCTCCGTGTTGCAGTAAACTCACACCAGCCAACACTGCCGTTTTGACGTTAGTCGTAGACCTCTGCAATCTGACATGGATCAGATTTCCTGCCCGGGCGCGCGACACCATCAGAGCGGTAACGGACGAGACCCCTTCCATCAAAGAGAAGTGGCTCCAAAATGTAGTGCAGGCGTTAACTACTCTCTTGAGGTGTATGTGTGTCTGATCCCAACACGGTCCCCGACAGCAATATCGCTGTCTCGGAAATGCAAGCTCTAATGACGGAGATTACCCGGGCCCTCGTCGACGATGCGGATGCGGTTAGGGTGGAAGTCCTTGCTGACCAGGACGCAACCGTACTTCGCCTCCACGTTGCCCCCAGCGATATCGGTAAGGTCATCGGAAAGCAGGGTCGCACCGCGCGCTCCCTGCGTACCATCCTCGGTGCGGCCAGCATGAAACTGCAGCGCCGCTTCTCGCTCGATATCGTCGAGGCCGGCCGAACCGACCATCCTCACGACTCCAACAATTACCCTGAGCGCGATTAGCCTCCTCCGCACCATGCCTCTCTCCTTGCGCTCTCCCTGGGTCTTTTTGTGCTCTCCCAGAGTTTTTTTGCGCTCTCACAGAGGCCCAAAGCGTTGAACACCATCTCCACCTCCGGTTGGTTTCCCATCGCTCGCCTGCTACGGCCGCAAGGGCGTCGCGGCGAACTCCTCGCCGACCCCCTCAGCGATCTGCCCAACCTCTTCGCCCCCAACCGCGAAGTCCTCCTCGCCCCCGCAAATTCCTCTGCGCCCGCGCCGAATACCCTCCCCCTCCACATCGAAGAGCACTTCTTCCCCACCGGCAAGAATGCCGGCCGCGTCGTCCTCAAGCTCTCCGGCTGCGACAGCATCTCCGCCGCCGAACTCCTCGCCGGCCAGCAACTCTTCATCCCCACCAACGAACTCCCGCCCCTCGACCCCGGCACCTTCTTCGTCGGCGACCTGCTCGGCTGCACACTCTACGACGCAGCCTCTCCCAACGCCCCAGCCGGCACCGTCGCCGACGTAGAGTTCGCCACCGCACCCGACGGCCGCACCCGCCTCGAAGACGCCGCCCCGCTGCTCTCCATCGAACTCACCGACCGGCTCCCCGGCTCCGAACCCGTCCTCGTCCCACTCGTCCTGGCCTGGATCGACACCATCGACATCGCCGCCCGCCGCATAACCATGCGCCTACCCGACGGCCTCCTCACCCCGTCCGACCCCGCAGAACCTCCACCCACCTCCGACCTCTCCGAATAAATCTCCGTTCTGCCTTCACTCAACGTCATCTCGACCGAAGCGCGCAGCGCGTAGCGGAGAGACCCCTGTATTAGCTTTTGCCTTGTCGTTGCGGTTCCGGCCGTCATCCAACAGGGATCTGCTTCCGCCCTGGCCGTGTTTTAGCTAAAAGCTAGAAGCCCCCGCCTCAAAGCCATACACTTGACCAAGGCACCTATGCGCTTCGACATCCTCACCATCTTTCCGGAGTTCTTCGGCGCCCTCCCCGACCAGGGCATCCTCGGCCACGGCGTCGTTTCCCGAGCTCTTCGCACCGGCCTCGCCAGCGCACACATCCACGACCTCCGCACCTTCACCCACGACCGCCACCGCACGGTAGACGACCGTCCCTTCGGCGGCGGCGAAGGCATGGTCCTCAAGCCCCAACCCATCCACGAAGCCCTCGAATCCCTCAACCTCTCCTCGAAGTCTACGCGCGAAGCCACACATCCACAAAAGGAAATCGTCATCCTGCTCTCCGCCCAGGGCAAGCGTTTCACCCAGTCCACCGCCCGCCGCCTCGCCACTCTCGACCGCGTCGTTCTCCTCTGCGGCCGCTACGAAGGCGTCGACGAGCGCGTCTCCCAGCTATTCTGCGACGAAGAACTCTCCATCGGCGACTACGTCCTCTCCGGCGGCGAGCTCGCTGCCGCCATCCTCCTCGACGCCACCGTCCGCCTCCTCCCCGGCGTCCTGGGCCACGCCGACTCCAGCCGCTACGAAAGCTTCGGCGAAGGCGACCCCGCCCCCGATTCAGCAATGAATGAGAATTGTCATCCTTCGCGCAGCGGAGGATCTGCTTCTCCAGCCGACCCTCAAACCCCACCCCGCTCCACCAACTCCTCCAACGGCATCCTCGACTACCCCCACTACACCCGTCCCGCCGACTTCCTCGGCCTCCCCATCCCCGAAGTCCTAGGCAACGGCGACCATCTAGCCATCCGCCGCTGGCGCCGCCAGGCAGCCCTCGCCAAGACCCTAGCCAACCGCCCCGACCTCCTCCTCACGGCCGACCTCACGGACGACGACCGCGAGTACCTTGCTAGCCTCGGGTATTACCCGCCCCCCGATCACCCCTAAAAATTCCCGCAGCACGCTCACCAACTGACCCTCCGCGGCGTTAAACTCCCAACCAGAGGGCCCGCCCATGCAGCCACTTCGTCTTCTCGCCGCCAGCCTCCTCGCCTCAGCCTGCGTCTTTCCCGCCACCGCTCAATCGCCCAGGCTGCAGCTGGCTCCAGACGCGCCCTCCCCGGCGAGTCCCCTTGTAACCTCGCAATTGCTCTCGCTCGCACCCTCCACGCCGTTCACCTTCAAACTCACCGACCCCAAGTCCGGCTCGTTCCAACTCAAGACTTCGCAAAAGGACCTCAACACGCTGGTACTGCACTCCAGCACGCAGCCGCTGGGCCTACAGCCTCAACCCCAGGAACTGGCGCTTCTCAAGCCGGACGCAACCCTGCTCGCGCAGACCAATGAACCCTGCGCCAAACTCCGCTCGTACAACTTCACGCCCAAGGACCTCAAGGCCACCCACCCCCACCCCTCCAGCGAGACCGACTGCACTCCCGCCTCCAGAGGGCACCTGAAAACCATCCCCGCAACAGCGAACACGAAGTAGCCGGCAAACACAAATTGTCCTGAAGACCAGCGCCCTTACTGCGTTACCGGCAGTTCGAACCGCACGCCCGCCGCGCGATTCACCTTCTCGGTCGCCGCCAGGTCCAGAGCCGCCACGGGAATCTCCTGGCGCTTGGCATCGGTCACATAGAGCGTCGTGCGCGTCAGCGCATAGTTATAGATCTTCTCCGGCGCCCGCCCATCCTTGAAGATCAGCGTCACGGCATCATTGTCATACAACGAGGGCTGCGCAACCGACGAACTCCGTGCAACCGACGACCTCCGTCCAACGCCCGGCTCGGCATACGGCACCGGCGGTTCCTCGCCACCTGGCTCTTGTGGTCCATACCCCTCCGCCGCTACACCCGAACCATCCTGATACGGCCCGACATCGTACGACCCATTGTCGCCATACCCCGAGTCGTATCCGGAATCGTAGCCCGAGTCATATCCGGAGCCATATCCAGAATCGCTCGCAGCCAGCCATCCATACCCCGGCCAGCCATACCCCACACTTCCTACCCCAACTCCATACCCATACGTCACCCCATACCCGCGCCGCCGCTGCCAACCGCCGTGATAAAACGACGGCCGCGCATTCGTCACACCCGCCCCTCCACCAGCTCCATACCGCGGGGCATACACTCGAACTCCCGCACTCATCGGTCGCGAAAACCCACCCTGCGCAGCAAATCCACCATGACTCGCAAACCCGCCCCCATGGAAGCCTCCACCGCCGCCCCCGCCATGTCCACCGCCACCATGCTGTGCGCACACCGGAGCAGCCACCACCACCGCCACCAGCGCAACTGCAAACAGCTGCCTCATGAAGTTAATGTACGCCCGACAACTCCAAAGAGTTTCGTATCCCCAACCACTATCGCCGCTTGATCACTCCATTTTCCCTTTGCTACACTCACCCCGACGCACAGAGGTGCAACAGATGCAGCGCAGCCTCGGGCTTTTAGTCCTCGTCCTCTCCTCCAGCCTGGCGCTGCAGGCGCAAACTGCATCCGCTCCACCGCGCGGCCCCGACCCCGTCACCAAGAGCTTCACGCCAGGCATCGACGTCCTACCCTATCCCAATCTCCCCTTCTCCGGCACCGACACCATCGTCGAAACCCGGCCAATCGAGGGTGGCGGCGCCATCATCAACGCACTCACGGCCCGCGTCGTGCGCGACAGTCAGGGGAGAATCTATCGTGAACGCCACCACTTCGCTCCTCAGGGTACAGATCCGCAGAAGACGCTCTACCAGTTCTACATTCTCGATCCCGCCACCAGCACCCAAACCGATTGCACCATCGCAACGCATCAGTGCGTGATCAATGGATACCATCCGCAGCTTTCCGTCTGGCTCATGCCCCCAGGTCCTTTCGACCAGGGGCGGCAGCTGCTCGTGCGCGACAGTCTGGGTGAGCACCCGATCGGCGATCTCAACACCATCGGCACGCGCGAAACCATCACCGTCTCTCCGGGAACCTACGGCAATGACCGCCCGCTCACTCTTACCCGAGAATTCTGGTACTCCCCTGACCTGAAGACCAACCTCGTCGTCACCCGCAGTGGTCCCCGCCTGGGCACCTTCGACATTCACCTCGACGTGCAGTCACGCGACGAGCCCTCCCCGGATATCTTTGCGATCCCCGCGGGTTACACGATTCAAGACGTACGTCCCCCCGCCCAGGCCCTCAACTGACCCTCCCAGCATCCGCACTTGACTCCTTTCCCTACCCACTCAGTCCGCGCTCCGCCACGCAAAGCCCCTCTCCCTCCGCGTAGGAGCTGTGGAAAGGTGCTGCAAAAACGCACCATTTCATGTAAACTGAATCCTGCGACTTTACGTAAGGAATCCATCATGTCTATCCATCCCATCATGCAGAAGCTGGCCGACAAGCTCCAGCGCACCGACCTTCCCGAATTTGCCGCCGGCGACCTCGTCCGCGTTCAGGTAAAGATCAAGGAAGGCGATAAAGAGCGTCTCCAGGCTTTCGAAGGCATGGTCATCGCCATCAAGAAGGGCCCCCAGGGTTCCTTCACCGTCCGCAAAATGAGCTTCGGCCAGGGCGTCGAGCGCATCTTCCCCTACAACTCCAAGGTTGTCGATAAGGTCGAAAAGCTCCGCTCCTACCAGGTTCGCCGCTCCAAGCTCTTCTACCTCCGTGGTCTGCGCGGCAAGGCCGCCCGTCTGCGCGAGGTCGAGCGCACCGCCTAATTTTCAGCAACCTATTCGCAGCAAAAAAGGCGACCCCATCGGGTCGCCTCTTCTTTGCCTCAAACTTTCCCTCTATTGCTGTGGCGCTGGAGCCGGTGCAGGCGTCACCACATTCGGTGCAGGCACAGCATCGGCTGCAGCCGGTACCGGCGCAGCCGACGGACTCTGCTCAGCAACCTGCTTCTTCACCGCAGGGCCTGAAACAGTAACCTTCCCCTTCGGAATGACAATGCAGGGCTGCGGCGGGGCCTTCTCTCCCGGCAGCACTGGCGGAGCCGCACGCCGCATCTGCCCCGCCGGGCACGGCGTCAGCAGTAATACCGGCTGCAGGTTCACAGGAATCGGCGGCGGCTTCACAAACGCGCCCTTCAAAACCGTATTCTCATGGCTTCCCGGCCAAACATACGGCGCCTTCGTCAGCCCGCCATAGCCCACCACCGGATACGGTGTCGGCAGAACGAAGTTGCGATCCAACAGCACGTACGCAGACAACGGCTTCTTGCCCAGAAGATTGTTATCCGACGCGACCTGCAGGTGATGGTCTCCCGTCGTAATGGTCAGCGTCTTGTCATTGAACGCGTTCTTCTGTAGCGTAGCCCCCGGGAAAGGTTCATTCGATACCACCAGCGTCCCAATCCCCGGCGCATACAGGTACATGTACTTGAAGTCAGGAATCGTGTAGTTCAGCTCCGCCTTGCCGATCATCCCGTCCACGGTAAACGTCCCGCGCGCAATGGTCACCGGCGTCATCTTCGGCGGCTTCACCTTGGACATGTGGATCTTCTTGCCCTTCTCGTCATATCCCAGCTCGGCCGAAGTCTGGAACACCGGCTTGCCCTTGTCGTCGAACAGCGGATGCCCCTTCTTATCCCGCTGCTGTCGAACCGCCGGATTGAACATCGGCTGGCCATCCGGATCTAACCGCTGCGTTCCGACCTCATCCAGCATTGGCGTCGGCGCCAGAACGATCACTGTATTCGGCCCTGTATAGATCTTCTTCTTAGCCTCTTCGGCTTTCTTTTCCTTCTTTTCTTCCGCGGCCTGGGCCTTCTCCGCCTTCGGATCCACCTTCACCGGCGCGGCCACCGCCGGCACTACAGTCGTCGCGGCCTGCGGAGCCGGCACCGCCTGCGCCGTCGCAGCGGGTGCCGTCGCCGCCGGAGTCGCATCTTGCACCGTCGCAGCAGCCGGAGCCGCCGCCGGAGCAGCATCCTGCGCCGCTAACACCTGTACCGCCATCAACATCGGAGCCCCTACCAGCAGCAGTCTCCAGCTTCCATCAATTCGCATACATCCATCTCCAGCTAAATCCGAAGTTCACGTGCTCAGGTATAGGTGCAGCAAGCATAGGACAAAAGTTTCCGTTTCGCCAGTAACTACAGGCTTACTCCCTTTGCCCGTCAGTCCCATTTCGACAAAACCTCTCCCGCCTCAGCGGTTACCGCCCCGCACCGTCTCCACGTTAGCGATAAATTCATCCACACCCGCTCCCGCTACACTGAAAGTCCGCCCCCAGGCGCACACGATGGCCACGCTCTTCCACATCCCCAAAGTCGCCGGCGTCACCAAAGCCACTGCCAAGCAGCAGATGCTCAAGCAACTTATCTGCTCCGACGCCCCCGAACAGGCCCTCCGTTACCACGGCTACACGCTCATCGCGGGAGTCGACGAAGTAGGCCGCGGCGCCCTCTTCGGCCCTGTCGTAGCCGCCGCCGTCATCCTCCCCGTCAAGCTCGCCACCCTCTCCCGCATGGGCCTTAAGGACTCAAAGCAGTTAACCCGCGAGCAGCGCGAAAAACTCGACCGCAAGATCCGCAAAGTCGCCCTCTGCTACGCTGTCGCCGAAGTCGACGCCGAGACCATCGACCGCGTCAACATCTACCAGGCCTCCCGCCTCGCCATGCTGCAGGCCGTCCAGCAACTCACCACCGCGCCCGACCACCTGCTAATCGACGCGATGCTGCTCGACCTCGCGCAGCTCTCCCACCCCTGCGCGCAAACCCGCCTCTACTATGGCGACGCCCTCTCTCTCTCCATCGCCGCCGCCTCGGTCATCGCCAAGGTTTATCGCGACGCCCTCATGCGCGAGCTCGACCTCCTCCACCCGCAATACGGTCTCGCCTCGCACAAAGGCTACGCCACACCCGAGCACCGCAAGGCCCTCCGCGAGCACGGCCCCTGCCCGCTGCATCGCAAGACATTCGCCCCCGTAGCCGCCTCCGACCCCAACGCCGCCCTCGACACCCTCATCGAATCCGGCGACCTCTTCCTCGAAGAACAGGGGATAGAGTGTAGAGGATAGAGCGTAGAGAATCAGAATCATCACCCCACCAAGTTCTATCTATCCCCTATCCTCATCCCCTATCCCCTGCCCTTCTGCATCCAATCTCCCGGAGGATTTTCCGTGGCACTCAGGCTCCTATGCATCACGGCGCATCCCGACGACGAGTGCTTTGCCTTCGGTGGTGCGCTCGCCCTCGCCGCCCAGCGCGGCATCGAAACCAGCCTCATCTGCCTCACCGACGGCAGCGCCGGCTCCTATCACGGCTCCGCCACCACCACCACCGAGCTTGGCCAGGTTCGCCGCGCCGAGCTCGCCGCCTCCTGCAAACTCCTCGGCGTCCACCAGTACGAGGTACTCGACTACCAGGACGGCCAGCTCGAATTCGCCAGCTTCTCCAACCTCGCCGGCGACCTCGTCCAGCGCATCCGCACCCTGCGCCCTCAAGTCATCATCACCTTCGGCGGCGACGGCGCTATCAACACCCACGCCGACCACACCGTCACCTCCTCGGTAGCCACTGCAGCCTTCCACTGGTCCGGCTCCCCCAAGCGCTTCCCCACTCTCGGCGACCTCTACACCCCGCAGCGCCTCTACTACCTCACCACCGACTTCTTCGTCGAAGGTCGTCTCCGCAACATCCCCGCACCCTGGACCCACACTCTCGACGTAGCCTCGGTCCTCCCCCTCCGCCTCGAGGCCATGCGAGCCCACACCACGCAAGCTCCCCTCATGGAGCGCGCCGGCCCCCTCATCTTCGCCAAGCACGGCAACACCGAGCACTACGCCCTGGCCGCCTCCCCCCAACCCCAGCCCGCCACCCAATCCACCGACCTCTTCGAAGGCATCGAGTGATTAGGCTTGCCCGATTTTCCAACGCCCCGTCGCCAGTCAATCAATCGAACCCGACCTGCTGCGAGAATTAAAGGGCGACGCCGCTCGTCCTAAAATACAAACAGACGGTCGAGGGGTCATTCTGTGAAAAAGTTGATGCTATGCGTCGTGGCGTTGGCATTGCTGGCGGCTGGTCCTCTTCGTGCCCAGGACCTTACAGGCAACTGGCAGGGAACGCTCAAGGCCGCCAAAGATTTACGAATGATCCTGGTCGTGACCAAAGAGGATGGGCGACTGCAGGCCAAGCTCTACAGCATCGATGAGACGGCACAGCCCTTCAGGGTTTCCTCAGTCTCGCAGGATGGCACCACGGTAAAGTTTGCGATCGACCTCAACGGAACTACCTATGAGGGCAAGATGAGCGCGGGCAATAAGATGATTGCCGGTACCTGGACACAAGGCGTTACATCGACACCTCTGGACTTTTCACGAGCCACCAAGGAAACGGCCTGGGAGATACCTGCTCCGCCACCGCCTCGGAAGTCGATGCCCCCTGACGCTGATCCATCGTTTGAGGTTTCGACGATCAAGCCGAATAACTCTGGGGTGATGGGTATGCAGGTGCTTACGTTTCGGGGACGGACGTTTATCACTGAGAATTCTTCCCTGGCTGACCTGATTATGTTCGCTTACAGTGTGCAGAGGAAGCAGATCCTGAGTGCCCCGGATTGGATAGAGCGGGACCGATACGATATCAACGCTACGCCCGATCAGGAAGGCACACCGAACGCCGATCAGGTACGACTCATGATCCGCAAACTCCTCGTGGACCGTTTTCAGATGAAGTTCCATCATGACAAACGTGAACTTTCTGCCTTCGTTCTCACGGTTGGGAAAGACGGGCCGAAGCTCAAGGCAGCCCAGCCGAACGGCAATCTGCACGGCGTTGGCGTTCAGCCCGCCCCGACGGGCGCCATGCTGTTTGCCAATAACGCACCGATTCCAGCCTTTACAAGCTTTCTTCAATCCATGGTTCTTGACCGCCCTGTGGTGGATCAAACCGGGCTGACCGGCAGGTACGATTTAACCGTCACCTTTACACCCGACGACTCGCTGTTCAACGGTCGACCGATAGGCCTCCCAAAGTTGGCTGACGGCGTTGAGGCTGCTCCGAATTTCTTCGAGGCTATCCAGCAGCAGCTTGGGTTGAAACTTACTGCGGAGAAGACCCAAGTAGATGTGCTGAGCATCGATCATGTTGAAAAGCCATCTGCCAACTAAGCCGCCGCGACCGTCCGCGCCTTCACCCTCTTCCCCACCGCATACCCCACCCGCACCAACAACAACACCGCCAACACCGCGGTCACCTTCCAAGGCGTGCGCACACCCGTCTTCACAAGCCACCAATAGTGAACGCAAGCCAGCGCAGCCGCCAGGTAAACCAGCCGATGCACCCGCGACCAATTCTTCCCACCCATCCACCGCAACACCCGCTGCGGAGACGTCAAGGCCAACACCAGCAGAATCGTCCACGCCCCAAGTCCCACCTGGATAAACTTCCGCTTCTTCAAATCATCCAACATCGTCGGCCAGATCTTCTTCAACTGCATCCAAGGCTCCATGAGATGCCCCGCCCGCAACCCTGCCACAGCCGCTGGCACGTCGTAACCGCTGAATAGCAGAACATACGTCAGCAAATGCAGCGAAGCGTAGAAGAACGCATACAATCCAATCATCCGCCGCAACCGAATCGTCCAGCTAAGACCCGTCCACAACCGCCGCAGCGGAGTAATCGTCAACGACCCAAGCAGCATCCACAGCGCCCAATTCCCCGTGAAGTGCGTAATGTAGTTGACCGGATCAGCCTCAAGCGCAAGCGTCCCATTGAAATACATCCGCAGCAGCATCAGCGCCGGCAACAAGCACAGCACATGCACCAGGACTTTCAAGTAGGGGATAATTCGATTCGGCATTTGGTTCTCAGTTGTCCGTTCTCAGTTCTCAGTTACAAGGCCCGTCGTCAGCAGCAGTCTTCCACATCCTCTCACCCGCAAAGCAACCCACCCGCCCCAAACCTCGAGCAGGGACAACTGAGAACTCACAACTGAGAACTGACAACTCAAAAGTTCTTCTTCAAATCCATCCCCGCATACATCGACGCCACCTGCTCCTGGTACCCATTGAACATCAGCGTCGGCACCACCTTCGGAAAAATGCTGTTGGTATTCAGCAGTCGCTCATGCGCCTGCGTCCACCGCGGATGGTCCACCGTCGGATTCACATTCGAATAAAACCCATACTCATCCGACGCCAGCTCATTCCAAGTCGTCGGCGGCATCTTCTCCACAAACTTAATCTTCACAATCGACTTCGCCGACTTGAACCCATACTTCCAAGGCACAATCACCCGCACGGGCGCTCCCTGCTGATTCGCCAACGTCTGCCCATAGCTTCCAAACGTCAGCAGCGTCAGCGGATTCATCGCCTCATCCATCCGCAGCCCTTCTGTATACGGCCAGCTGATGCCGCTCGGAAGTATTTCCTGCGAAGAGTTCTCGTCCGAAATAAACTGCACAAACTTCGCCTTCGGCAACGGCTCAACCACCTTGATCAACTCCGACAGCGAATACCCATCCCAAGGAATCACCATCGACCAAGCCTCCACGCAACGGAACCGGTACACCCTCGACTCTATCGGCCGCAGATGAAACAGCTCGCCAAACTGGAACGTTCGCGGCTTCGCCACCAGCCCCTCCACCGACACATTCCACGGATATGTCTTCAGCTTGTACGCATTCTTCGCCGGATCGCCCTTGTCTTCGCCAAACTCATAAAAATTGTTGTAGCTCTTGGCCTTTCCCTCCGGCGTCGTCTCCCGATCCGGCACCGCGTACGGCGTCGTCACCAGCCCATCGATCTTCGTCTCCGCGCGCGCCTGCTTCCCCATCACCGCAGCCGCGCCCACCGCCCCCAACCCCGCCATCACCTGCCGCCGATTCATCTGGAAAGCCTCAAAGGTAGCCCGCGGCGTAATCTCCGACGACGGAATCTCTTTCTCTCGATCACTCAGCAAAAGCATCGCAACACCTCTCCTCAACCACACGCAGCTATAAGACTCAAAGCAGCCCTACAAGTTACAACGTCCTCAATCCCCCACCGGATGTTCCAACTTCCCCCTCCGAAACACTCGTCTGCCCAAAAACACAATCGTACCCATCACTGCAACAAATGCTGCCAACAACAACTCCCGCCTAAAGTTAGGCCTTGACACAACGATATACCCGAACCCCACCAACGCCAGCAGCGGAGGCACCGGATAAAGCCAAATCCGAAACGGCCGCGCCATCTCCGGCCGCCTCACCCGCAGCACCATCACCCCCACATGCTGCAACCCAAACTGCAGCAGAATCCGCAACACCACCAGCGCTGCAATCACATCCCCCAGCGAGAAAAAGCAAAACAAGCAAGCCATCCCCGCCAGCGCCAACAACGACACAAACGGAAACCCCCGCGTAGGATGCAGCCTCCCAAACGCCGCTGGAAAGTTCCCATCCCGCGCCGCCGCAAACGGTATCCGCGAGTACCCCAGCAGCAGCGAAAACACGCTCGCAAACGCCGTCACCATCACCAGCACCGCAGCCAGCCGCCCCAGCCACATCCCTGCCCCCACGCCCAGCCCCGGCGTATATGCCACCCGCATCATCTCCGACAGCAGCGCCCGCCGCGCCCCAATATCCTGCGCCGCCACAATGGCCGGCGACCCCATCACCGCCAGCACGCTAGCATTCAGCCCCAGGTACAGCAAAGCCACCACCCCAATCGAAATCAACACAGCCCGAGGAATCGTCCGCCCCGGATCCCGAGCCTCGCCCCCCAGGAACGTCACGTTGTAGTACCCCCAGTAGTCATACGTAGCGATCAACATCGCCGACCCCAACCCCACAAAAAATCCATGATCCAGCCGCCACGCCCCAGCCGGAAACGCCACCACCCGAGCCCAGCTCCCATGCAGCAACCCTGTCAGCATGGCCCACGCAATCGTCCCCAGCACCACCACCAGCATCCCAGCCGACAACCCCCGCACCGCCGACAGCCTCCGATAAAGCAGCACCACCGCCAACCCCACCACCGCAATCGCCAACCACGTAGCCCGCCCCGCCGAAACCCCAAAGCTATAAGCCCCCACATGCAACGCATGCACCACCCCACCATTCCCCACCAGCCCCGGCGACAAAAATCCCGCATACTGCGCCAGCCCGATACACCCGCTAGCCACGCTCAACGGCGCCGACACGCAAAGCTGAAACACAAACAGAAAACTCAACCACCGCCCCCACTGCCCCGGAAACATCTTCCCCAGGTACGCATACGTCCCACCGGCCTCAGGCATGGCAGCACCCAACTCCGCCCACACCAACCCATCGCAAGCCGCCAGCAATGCGCCGAGCACCCACCCCACCATCGCCTGCGGCCCACCCATCGCAGCCAGCAGCAGCGGCAGCGTCAAAAACGGCCCCACCCCAATCATGTCGAGCAGGTTCAGCGTCACCGCCCCGCGCAACGTCAGCGACCGCTCCAGCCCTCCGCTCTCATCTGCCATCCCGCCAGTCTATGCTGTCTCTCCATCCGCTAACCTCTGCGTCGACACGCCTGCCCCACCCCAATCCGCACCACGTCCGCCAACTAACTATCCCGACACCCAAACCACGCGGGAAGCTATATATCTCAGCGCTACGCCGGTGTTTCTAGAGCAATCACGCATTACTCTCGCCGTCCGCGCAGGACCCGGGTGCCCCATATCTCGATTTTGAGATGTGGGCATCGCGCGTCTAGCGCGACCGCTCCCGCCCATCTTAGGTTCGCCATCGCCGTCAGCGCAGGCCAGGTGTCTCAAGCCTTTAGCCCCGAGGTATGCCCTTCCGCGCTTTCCATCCTCCACGCCGGGTGCCCCATATCTCGATTCTGAGATGTGGGCATCGCGCGCATAGCGCGACCGCTCCCGCCCATCTTCACCCCGGCCATGAGAATCTAAAGCAATGAAGCCAACCGCGCCACTCGCCCTTGCGCTCTGCCTCACGCTCCCCCTCACCCCTTTCGCCCAGCAAGCCGCCGCGCCCACCGGCACCACACCCTTCACCGACCCAGCCAACCTCCGCGGCGAGCGCGTCTCCCCCACCAACGGCCACGAGCTCCCCATCGACCGCGACGCCCTCGGCCTCGCCCAGCTCCTCCGCAAGCTAAACACCCGCGCCTCCATCCTCAACATCGTCGCTCACCCCGACGACGAAGACGGCGGCATGCTCACCCTCTACTCCCGCGGCCTGGGCGCCCGCGTCGCCGACCTCTCCCTCACCCGCGGCGAAGGCGGCCAGAACTTCGTCACCGGCGACTTCGAAGACGCGCTAGGCCTCATCCGCACCCAGGAGCTCCTGGCCAACGACCGCTACACCGGCGTCTCCCAGATGTTCGGAACCGAAGTCGACTTCGGCTTCTCCAAGACCAAGGAAGAAGCCTTCGCCAAGTGGACCCACGACCGCGTCCTCTACGACGCCGTCCGCGCCATCCGCATCATCCGCCCCCTCGTCATCACGGCCACCTTCATCGGCAACGTCACCGACGGCCACGGCCAGCACCAGGTCTCCGGAGAAATCGCCCAGGAAGCCTTCAAAGCCGCCGCCGACCCCAGCGTCTTCCCCGACCAGATCGCCGAAGGCCTCCTACCCTGGCAGGCCCTAAAAATCTACGCACGCGTTCCCTTCGCAGACATCAACAGCAAAGGCGTCTACGACTACGCCACCAACCAGTACGTCCCCGCCCGCTTCACCAACTACGTCACCGGCAAAGTGACCACCACCAAGCCCCCCTCGGACGTCCTCGTCCCTGAGGGCGCCACCGACCCTCTCCTCACCGCGGCCGCAGCCAACGCCGCCGACATCCCCTCCGCCCTCGCAGCCCATCCCGACACCCAACTAAGCTACATCCAATTCGGCCGCATCGGCCTAAGCCTGCAGCGCAGCCAGATCAGCAAGAACATGACCCTCCCCGTAGCCGGCGCCTACAACTCCGGCTACACCCTCTACGGCTCCGTCCTCTGCAACGCCCCCGCCAACGCCAAG
>Ga0302316_10000089_pt1 | contig 81522 bp, 56 predicted proteins | sample III_Palsa_N3_2_FD_200456 | JGI IMG/M metagenome (GOLD analysis project Ga0302316, IMG submission 200456) | Peat permafrost microbial communities from Stordalen Mire near Abisko, Sweden - III_Palsa_N3_2 | ecosystem: Environmental > Terrestrial > Soil > Palsa > Peat permafrost | place: Sweden...
TTCTCTCGTTTCACCGTAGGACTTGCAGCAAGGGAGGCTGTTAATCCCAGGGTTACGGCCAGCACACCAACGCGAGTACGCTGATAGCCTTTCTTCCCCTGCAGCTCTTCCGTGCCATTCATCGTAGGATCACTCATCTCTATATTGTCGCCTCCTGGGTACCTCTAAGTCAAACAATTCAAAGGTAGTTATCGTTCATTTTGGGTTGCATTATCCCTCTAGGTATGATAGGGTTTCCTCACCCTCGGGTTGCCTTCACGTGCCTCCAAATCCATCGATTCCCAGCGCCTCCACCCGCACCCTCCTCACCATCGCAGGCCACGATCCCTCCTCCGGCGCCGGCATTACCGCCGACCTTCAGACCTTCGCCGCTCACCGCCTCTTCGGCACCTCCGCCATCACCGCGCTCACCGTCCAATCCACCCTCGGCGTCACGGAACTTAAGACGGTAGACCCCGCATTTCTCCGCCGCGCGCTCGACCACCTGGTGGCCGACCTGCCTCCCGCTGGCATTAAGATCGGCATGCTCGGCTCGAGCGAAATCGCCGCGACTGTCGCGGGTTTTCTCGCCACCCTCCGCCCCCAGGAAGGGAACTCGACGGCAGGGAATCAGCCACTCTCCGCGCCCCCCGTAGTGCTCGATCCCATCCTCCGCGCCACCTCCGGCGCCGACCTCCTCCCGCCGGCCGCCATCGAGACCCTCCACCACCAACTCCTCCCTCATGTGACGTGGATCACACCCAACTGGTCCGAGCTCTCGGCCCTCACCTCCCAGCCCGTCGCAAACCTCGCCGAAGCCGAAGCGGCCACCCACAAATTAGCCGCCCGACACCCCCACCTCCACATCGTCGCGACCGCCGGCGATCACGCCCAACCGACCGATCTGCTCCACCTCCCCTCCGGAGATATCCACAGGTACCCCGGCGAGCACCTCGATTCCACCTCCACCCACGGAACCGGCTGCGCCTTTTCCTCCGCCCTCCTATGCCACCTCGTCCTCCGCGAGACACCCGTCGAAGCCGTCCGCAACGCCAAACACTTCGTCACCGAGGCCATCCGCAACGCCCCAAACCTCGGCCACGGCAAAGGCCCCCTTAATCTTTTCTGGCATCTCTCCTAGCCGCTCCCGCCGGGTAGCGTCCGTGATAACCGTCTAGCTAGTCAGCTAAGCTCCCTCATTGCACTCCGAAACCGAGATGGGAACGTCGATTTGTGCATAAAACAGGGCTAAGTCAACACCGGACGCAACGGAATGACCCCATCTGCTAGCCTGAAAGCGTATGCCGACACCCCTCACCATCCAACTCAACGGCCAGCAGCGCACCCTCGATGCCCTTAACTCTCCATCCTTGTTGTCTCTTGTTATCAACGCACTAGAGCTGAAAGCTGATCGAATAGCTGTAGAGCATAATGGCGAGATCGTCACCCGTACCATCTGGTCCGAAGTCCAAATCGTCACCGGAGACCGCCTGGAGATCGTCCATTTCGTAGGAGGAGGACTTCAAGAAAGCACCCTAAGCAGCTGATTCAACTAGCTTTGCCTTGGCGAACGCCCCCAACAAAGCATCCACGCCGTCCTCATAAGGCCGTGGCAATCCACCCTCCTGCAACGCCTCCACCGCAGCCGGCCCGCTCCGGCTCAATCGATCGCGTAAGTCCTTTGATTCATATAGTCTTAGAACGGCATCCTTAATCTGTTGCACGCTGAATGCATCGATCAAAAGGCAGTCCCGTTCCGCCACCAGCAGCTCCGAAGCCCCACAATTCCGAGTAGCCACCGAAGGCACCCCATTGGCCACCGCCTCGAACAAAGCCATCCCAAAACCATCGTCGACACTGGGCAGAATGAACGCGTCGCACTCCGCGTAAAATGTACTGATATCAGGGACATAGCTCACCAGCTCAACGTTCGGCAGCTCGCCCATTAGTTGCTTGAGAAGGGGATAGCGGAAGATCGCATCACCGGTCCGAATCTTCAATTTCGCATTAGGAAGCCCCAACTCCTTCCATGCCTGGAGTAAATACAAGTACCCCTTCCGGAGCGGCTGACCACCTACAACTCCAAGCACAAATGCTGATCCTAAAGGCTTTGCAGTTCGAGGAGAGACCTTCGATCGTCCGTAAAGGGGAGCGAGCACCACCTTTTTACGCAGGTGGTCCGGGAAACTCCGTCGGCTGTAATCTGAAGGCGAGAGGATAAAGTCTGCAGTTTCATACTCTTCCACCTGCCGCTCGATAAACCAAGGCGAATTTCTCCGAAATTCACTCCCAACTTTCTTGGCTTCCTCAGCCATAACATCTTGTTGCACACGGATATCCGGGCAAGCACGGTCCAGCACGAACGTGGCGCCTAGTCGCTGTGCAGCCTTGCCGCTGGCCAAACTGGAGGTAGATGCACCCAACAGCAAATCACAGTCTTTGAGTACCTTGGCAGCCCAATGATCAAAGAAGGTTGAATCCAACTCATCCAGAACCAGCGGTGTCCGAAGGTGGGTTAGGCCGCTAAACATCGCGACTGGCGCGGGGATCCAGCGATTCGTGACGGTAGGGTCAAAGTTGCGCATGCGGTTCCGGGGCGTCGCGGTATACAAGCAGACGTCGAATCCTCGCCGCACAAACGCATTGGCAGGCAACTGATAATGCGCCTGCCTTCCGGTGGCAATAACAACCTTCACAACCGAAACCTCACTAGGTGGAAGGTTATCATTCCAAGGACAACCGCCGCATGGGGTGCCGCTACGCTCGAAAAGCAACGGGGTATCGCCACTAAACACAATGAGTATACAGAATATGTGTTATCAGACACTACCCATCTCACCGTGTCTTAATTGTTGACAGTCTTTGGAAGCTTCCACCGAGCTACCGCTATCACCGCGAAGCTGACTACCAGAAAGATGCCGAGGAGCATGCCGGAGTTCAACAGCACATGCGGGTAGCCAAGTTGGCCAACGTCAACGAATGGATACGGATAGCGTCCAGAGATGGCTCCGCGAATCAAAATCCACGCCAAATAGATAACTGGGTAAATAGCCCATGACAGCGGGTTTTTCCAGCGCAGCCCGGATTTAGGTACGAAAAAGATCCAAAAGACGACGTACATGACTGGCACAACATCATGCAGGAGGATGTCCGCAAGCTTGTCTAAGCCCTCTGGATCCCACACATGCTGCAACAGAACGGAATAGGTCACGCCAACTGTTGCGATGTACAAGGCAGTTCCCGTGGCGACAGCGGGGCTGGAAAAGAATCTACCCCAACGGGTATTCGGACCCAAAAGAGAGAACGTGAGAACCAGCGCCACGATGAGGTTTGTGAGAAGGGTGAAAAAACTGAAATAGGTTAGGATCGCCCCGACAGTATTCATTCCATTGGCGATCGAGGTGCGCATCGTCAGGTGAAACTGGAGCAGCAGAGCGAACCACGCGGCCGATGCCGTGGCCACCATGAGAACTCGTTTGGTGTTATTCCTCGCGATGTTGGACATCTGTAGGCACCCAAAACCGACCAGTGTCATCATACAGGGCGGCTCTCGTGGTCCTCTAACGTCCGGGGATCTCCAACTTTCCGGTGAGTTTCAGGTTGCAAATCGGGGTGCTTAGCCCGGTTTCGGGTTACGAATCAAGGTCTACAACGACATCTTTTTCAGTATTCGACGACCGAAAAGACAAGCGAGCTTGACAAGGAAATCCATGCCAAATTTTCTCTCATCCCACGAAGTTGTCCTTAGCCTTTTGGTGCGACTTGCCCGGTCGCGGGAACGTTCGATTCGATGTACGAACGGCGTGTGACGCGATGAGCGAAGGATCCTTCCCTGCTTACCCCTCGTGGTAAAGTTAGAAGGTTGCCCCGCGTTCGAGCGGACAGATGGCCGAGTGGCTGAAGGCGCACGCTTGGAAAGCGTGTATACCGCAAGGTATCCAGGGTTCGAATCCCTGTCTGTCCGCCATACTACCCTTCCAGGGGCATCCTCTATCAATCAAGCAATACGATCAAGCCAAGCGAATGCTGGCATTTTGTGGTTTGTACTCGCCCAGAAAAGTCTGCGTTGACACCTTAATGTCGTTGATCATGACGTGAGGCACCTGGACCACGATTTCTCGCTTCCCTCTCGATATCAACTTCTTTGGACTTATCATCTCCACATGCACTTTCGGAGGAAGCATGTCCTTAGCAGCTAGCCCAGACTCAGCCTTTGCTCCCATACCCATCTCCAGTGCTACTCGGGCCAGTTCCCGTAGTGCCACTGTGCCCTGGTATATCTGGATGGGCGCCCTTGCCGTTACTTCGGCGAGCATCGGCGGAGCATGGGACGTCTCCTGGCATCGCTCCATCGGTCGCGACAGCTTCTGGACCCCCGCCCACATGCTTATCTACGCCTGCGGAGTTCTTGCCGGCATTGTCGGCGCATGGCTGGTGCTCAACGCCACCTTCGGCCACGACGAAAAACTCCGCAGTGCCTCAGTCAACATCCTCGGCCTCCGCGCACCGCTCGGCGTCTTCCTGGCCGGATGGGGCGGCGTCGCCATGCTCACCTCCGCTCCCTTTGACAACTGGTGGCACAACGCCTACGGCCTCGACGTCAAAATCGTCAGCCCTCCCCACACGCTCCTGATCCTTGGCATCCGTGCCATCTCCATTGGCATGATGTTCCTCATCCTCGCCGCCATGAACCGCGCAGCCGATGCCGATACTCCCGATTTCAAGGCCCTCCAACGCCTCTTCCTGTATCTCGGCGGCCTCGCCATCGTTGGCCAGATGTTCTTCCTGCAGGAGTTCACGTTTGACACCGGCCTGCACCGCTCCGTCGCCTACATCGCCATGGGAATCGGTCTCCCCATCCTGTTTGCGACCATTTCGCAGGCGTCCCGTTTCCGTTGGGCCGCGACCACCGCCGCCTGCCTTTACATGCTGATCATCATCAGCGAAATCCTGATCCTCCCACTCTTTCCCGCGCAGCCAAAACTAGGCCCCGTCTTCTACCCTGTCACCCATTTCGTGCCGGCCAAGTTTCCTGTGCTTCTCTTCGCCCCAGCGCTCGCACTCGATCTGTTCTGGCAACGGGCCCGCTCCTGGAAGCCATGGCAGATCGCCATCGTCTCCGGCATCCTTTTCATCGCCGTTCTTGTTGTAGTCGAGTGGCCCTTCGCAAACTTCCTCCTGTCCAAAGCCAGCGAGAATCGCTTCTTCGGCACCATGTACTTTGACTACGCCACCCCTGCCACCGACGGCGACCGTCTCCGTATCTTCTTCCGACCCAACTACGGCATCGCCCTCGCCAAAGGTCTTGGAATCGCTTCCCTTTGCGCCATGGCCTCGACGTGGGTGGGCCTGCGCTTCGGTCACTGGATGCGTGGTGTTCAACGATGAAGCGCCCTATCCTCCGCAATCTCCTTCTGATGTTTGCCGCCGTGGCCCTGGTCGTTCCAGCGCACGCGCATGTCGGCAATAAGGATGTCTTTGAAACCATCCTCGCCGGTCCCTACAAATTCTTCGTCACCATCCGTACCCCCACCGTCATCCCCGGCGTGGCGATCATCGAAGTCCGGAGCACGGGTGCCCCTGTTAGTTCCCTCACCATAACGCCACTCATGCTCACTGGTGAAGCCTCCAATCATCCCCCAACCCCGGACGCGCTGAAACCCTCAACGGTTGATCCGAACTTCTACACCGGCTCTCTCTGGCTCATGGGCTCAGGCTCCTGGCAGGTTCGCTTCGGCATCGACGGAGCAGCCGGTCCTGCTGCCGCAAGCGTCCCCGTACCCGCAGCACCCATAGCGCTTCTGCGTATGCAGCGCCCGCTCGGAATCCTTCTTGGGATCCTGGGCATCATCCTCATCTTAGGGATTGTCGGCATCGTTACCGCGGCTGTAGGCGAATCGCGGCTTGCCCCTGGCCTTCGACCCGACGCACCTCGCCGCCGGCGCGCAGCCATTGCCGGCGCGCTCGCCCTGGCCGTCGCCCTCTTCACCGTCTACTGGGGCGGACGCTGGTGGAACGTCGAAGCCGCCGACTACGCAGCCGATCTCTACCACTCGTCAGATCTACGCGCCTCCCTCACCGGGGACAACCTCGATCTCCGCATCGGCGACCCCGATCCCAAATCACCCGGCGGATGGAAGCCTCTAAAAACCGCCAACCTCTTACTCGACCACAACCATCTCATGCACCTTTACGCCATCCGTGAACCGGAGATGGACGCCGTCTTCCACCTGCACCCCGTACCTGTCGGTGAAAACGATCTCGGTATCGCGCTGCCCTCGATGCCTCCGGGTACGTACAAGCTATTTGCCGACATCGTCTATCGGAGTGGATTTCCTGAAACCGAGGTGGCGACTCTCACTATTCCCGCAGGCCTTCCCGCCGTTCCGCTCAGCCCCGAAGACGCCGCGGCTGCTCCGCCTCCTCTTTCTCACGGCGAGCTCGGCCCGAGCTACAAACTGCCCGACGGCTACGCTATGGTCTTTGACCGCCCCTCGACTATTACGGCAAACACCGCGTACGCCTTGCGCTTCCGCCTGCTCGACCCCACCGGCAAACCCGCATCGGACATGCAACTGTACCTTGGCATGCCCGGTCACGCGGCCTTCGTGAAGTCCGATTTCAGCACCTTTGCCCACACGCATCCCGACGGCTCCGCCGCCATGCCCGCGGTCATGCTCGCCGATGCCAGCACCGCAGCAGCGAGCAACACGCCAGCGATGGGCGGGATGGCGATGCCGGGCATGGCCATGAGCGCCACACCCTCTGAACCCATCTCCTCAACCGTCGAGTTCCCCTACGGCTTTCCGTCCCCCGGCCGATATCGCATCTTCATTCAGATGAAGCACGCCAACACCGTCGAGACCGGTGTTTTCGACGTAGAAGTGCAGTAGTTTCACGATGGCACTCGGGCCGTTCCCTGTCGACACCGAGCGACACGACCTCGGGCGCCCATGGGGCAACGAATCGGCATGGTAAAAATACCCATGCGTGCCTGCCTCTTTTTCGCCCTTCTTCTGACGTTTGCTCCCTCGTACGCCGAGACACCTAGCAGCCCGCTGCCATCGATCGCTGCGAAGTCATCGGGTATGCAGCCTATCGATGGGTTCCTGCCGCTCTACTGGGATCCGGCAGCGGGAAAGCTGTACCTTGCGATCCCGCACCTTGACACCGATCTTCTGTATACCAACTCGCTCCCCTACGGGACTGGTTCCAACGATCTTGGTCTCGATCGCGGTCAAATATCTGAAGGGCGCATTGTTCGCTTTGAGAGGTCCGGGCCGAAGATTCTCCTGGTTCAACCCAACAGCGACTTCCGCAGCTCCTCGACGGACGCCGCGGAAATTCTTGCCGTCACACAATCTTTTCCCGAGTCGATCCTTTGGGGCTTTACTGTTGCCGCAGAAGATCCTTCCGGTGCTGTGCTCGTGGACGCTACCGATTTCTTCCTCCACGATGCTCATCGCGTTGTTGAAACGCTGGCCGCGCTCCACCAAGGCGCTTATCATGTCGACCCGACACGATCTACCATTGCGCTCGATGACACCAAAGGGTTTCCGAAGAACACTGAGATAGAGGCAGTGCTTACCTTCACTGCCGAAGGCCCACTGACGGCTCCGTATGTCGCTGACGTCACGCCCGATCCGCACGCCATGACGCTGCGCGAGCGGCACTCCTTCATTGCGTTGCCTCCGCCTGGATTCATCCCTCGTCGGTTCAATCCGCGCGCAGGCTACTTCCCTTCCTCGTTCCGCGATTTGACGGCACCGCTCGGTGACGACGTTACACAGCGGTTCATTCTTCGTCACCGGCTCATCAAGAAAGATCCAAACTGTACGGCCAACTGCGAGGCCGTGACACCGATCCAGTACTATGTCGATCGCGGCGCACCCGAACCGATTCGCACTGCGTTGGTCGAGGGCGCACGTTGGTGGGACCAGGCGTTTCAGGCAGCCGGATGGGCACCCGGAACGTTCCGTGTTGATCCGCTTCCTGAGGGCGCTGACCCCATGGATATTCGCTACAACATCATCCAGTGGGTGCATAGATATACGCGTGGCTGGAGTTATGGCGAGGCGCTCGCGGACCCGCGCACCGGAGAGATCATCAAGGGCAACGTCACGTTAGGTTCGCTGCGCGGGCGCCAGGATTATCTCATCGCTGAAGGTCTGCTCGCTCCGTATAAAGATGGCCATCTGCCGAAGCCCGACGATAATCCGATGCTCCGGATGGTGCTGGCACGCATTCGCCAATTGTCGGCCCATGAGACGGGTCACACGCTTGGACTTGCGCACAACTTTGCGGCCTCCAGCGTCTCTCAATCCGACAGCGTCATGGACTATCCCCACCCTTATGTAACGCTGGCTACGGATGGAAGCATTGATACGTCGCACGCCTACGCCGACCATATTGGTGATTGGGATAAGGTTGCGATCGATTACGGTTACCGGCAGTTCGCGCCAAATGCCGACGTCGATGTCGCACTCAGAAAAATTCTCACCGACGCCGACCAGCGCGGCCAAATCTTTATCACCGACGAAGATGCGCGTCCGTTTGGTTCTGCACAACCTCATGCACATCTTTGGGACAACGGTGCCGATCCTGCTGTAGAACTTGGCAGGGTTCTTGAAGTGCGGGCAGCCGCGCTCAAAAACTTCAGTTCTGACGTGATCCAGCCCGGAACACCCATGTCGCAGCTTGAGCTCGCGCTAGTGCCTATCTATTTATTTCATCGCTACCAGACCGAAGCCGCCATCAAGGAGATTGGTGGCCTCGACTACCGTTACAACGAGCGAGGCGATGGATTAGCGGATCCAGAGATCGTGGCGCCTGCAGACCAGCGCAAAGCACTCACTGCTGTTCTGCAAACACTCAGCCCAGAGACGCTGACTTTGCCGGAATCGCTTTTGAAGATTCTTCCACCGGTGCCGCCCGGCTACCCTCGCACGCAGGAGTCCTTCCCTTCCCAGACCGGCCTCACCTTCGATCCGATTGCCGCCGCGGAATGCGCTGCGGATCTTACGCTCCAGGTGCTTCTTGATCCATCGCGCGCATCTCGCCTGGTGCAATACCATATGCGCGTTCCGGCGAGCCCTTCGTTACGTTCCGTCCTCGAGGCAATCTCCACCACGGTCGCGGAACGGCCTGAGGCAGGTCACTCCATGTCGTCCGAGGTAGAACGCGCGGTCGAGTTCCGCGCGGTCGAAGCGATGCTTGCCCTTGCTGTAAATCCTGAGGCATCCACGCAGGCACGCGCGATTGCACGATCGCACATCAACGATCTTCTTAAGCAGTGGAGTTCTGCTGCACCGCTAAGCGATACCGCCGAGGCTATCCATCGTGCTGCTCTCATTCAGCGCATCGAGGACTTCAACCGTGATCCGGAAAAGTTTGTTCCGGCTAAGCCGATTGCGGCTCCGCCCGGCATGCCGATTGGAGACGATGAAGTTTTCTAGATTGCCTTACTCTCTCATCGACTACGGATGGCCAAGTCCATCGTTCTGATGGAAGTTCGGATAAGCCGGGATCGGAGGCGTCGTTACAGGATGCTCTTTCAACTGCTGCATGACAATCTCGACTGAGCGCTCGAGTTGCAGATCGTGCCCAGCCGCGACATCCTTTGGATATTCCTCCACTTCAACATCCGGCGGGATGCCGTGACCTTCTACCTCCCAATCGCCATGCAGGCCATAGATGGCATAGCGCGGGGATGTGACCGAACCACCATCCATCAGGGTCGGGTAGCCTCCAATGCCAACCAGGCCTCCCCATGTTCGAACGCCGACAAGGGTGCCGAGGCCGGCTTTGCGGAAGTACCACGGCATGGCATCGCCACCTGAACCTGCGGACTGATTGATGATCATTACCTTCGGCCCAAAGATGGCGCCCTCCGGATCATGGACAGGTTCGCCATCGCGTTCGATTGCGGCACTCAATGGCTTTTGTCCCAGCACATTCACGATATAGTCTGCGATGAAACCGCCTTCGTTGTAGCGCTCATCGAGGACCACTCCCTGCTTATCGAGCTGCGAATAGAAGTAACGGTTGAAGTTGTCATAGCCGGCGCCTCCTGTATTCGGCATATAGATATATGCCACTTTGCCGCCGGATAATTCATCAACCTTGCGCCGGTTGGATTCAATCCAATCCAGGTTGCGCAGCCCGTGCTCGGAGTCCGTTGGAACTACCGTTACGTCTCTGGCATCCGTTCCGTCAGCCTTGTTCCCCACTCGAAGCACCGTCTGTTTGCCGGCAGTCCCGTCAAAGAAGCTGTTCAAGTTATCGGTGGCATAAAGCTCTCGCCCATTCACTGCCAACAAGTACTTGCCTTCGGTGATATTGATGCCGGGCAATGTTAGCGGCGCAGTTAGGGCAGGAGTCCAATTCTGGCCGTTATAGATCTTCGAGAATTTGTAGCGGTTGTTCTCGATGACATAATCCGCGCCAAGCAGGCCCGGCTTCGGGGATTTATCCGGATCTTCCGGACCCCGGATAAACATGTGCCCCACTTGAATCTCTCCCAGCATTTCATTGCTTAGGTAGGTAAACTCCGACCGCGATGCGAGTCCATCTACATACGGCTCATACTTCGCGGAGATCTTCGCCAGATCCAGGCCATGCAGATGTGGATCGTAGAAGAAGTCTCGCTGGATACGCCAGGTCTCGCGATACTGCTGCTTCCATTCCTGGCGCAGATCGATCGTCGCGAACATTCCCCCGTTGTTGATAGGCTTACCCTGCGGGGCCTCGGGCGAACCTGTTTTTAGTTCGGCTATGGGCGTGATGAACCAGCTCCCTTCGCGCATGGCCAGCAACTGTTCTCCATTCGCGGAGACTACAAAGCCGTTCAGGTTATTGAAGATTTCCTCCGTCTTACGCTTCTCGGTCGTAAATCTCCAGAGCGACCGGATCGGCGCACCCCTATCGCCAGACGCACGGCCAACAGGGCCTCCCTCCGCAAGGAAAAGCACACCGGTTTTGCCCACCTGCAGGTCGACGTAATTCCGTGCCGGAATAGGAAGTGCAAGGATTCGGTTGCCAATCCCCGGCAGGTCGATGACCGTCGGCTTCACTTCGTCTTTCTTTGCGGCATCTTTCTTTTCATCGCCCTTCGCAACATCTTTATCCTGAGTTTTGTCTTCGTCCTTCTTCGCTGCCGGCTTGGTGTCGTCGGTCTTCTTGTCTGCCTCTTCCGCCGTCTTTTCTTCATCACTCTCAGGAGGAACAGGCGACGTCCCATACTTCGTCAACACGATCACGTACGCGCTGCTGCTGGTTGCCCGATCCAACGAGGAGAGATCGATTCCGGCATCCGAAGGTCCGTTGTTAGTCGACGCGGCGAAGTACAGGAATTTCCCACTGGCATCAAACACAGGATGCGCTGCGTTGCTCATCCCATCGGTAATCTGGGTGGAGGTGTGCGTCGCCAGCGAATAGAAGAACACCGCATGCAGTTGGTTCTCAAGATCCCGCGTGTACGCAATCCATTGCGAGTCGGGCGACCAGCTTAACTCTGTCGACGAACCGAAACTTCCTCGTAATCCCGTCGCGACAAGCACCGGCTTGCCACCGTCGACATCGACATACCAAAGGTGCAGGTGCTTATCCGAATAAGCAATGTGCTTGGAGTCCGGCGACCACCGCGGACTATAGAAGTAGGAGGGGTTCGGCCCGAGATCGATCACCTTTGGAGGATGCAGCCCATCTTGATCTCGAATGTACAGTTGATATTCACCAGACGCATCGCTGAAATACGCGATCGATTTTCCATCGGGAGACCAGGCCGGATCACGTTCTGCAGCACCCGGCGTCTTGGTCAGATTCCGGGTGTCTCCCTTTTCTGCCGGAAGAGTGAAGATGTCTCCATGGGCCTCGGCGAGTACACGTACACCCGTCGGCGATACTTCGACATTCTGCACCTGGTCCGCCGAAATATTGGCCAGGTGAGGAGCTAGTTCGGCTAGATCTCCGTGAATTGTGACCGGAATTGCCTGCTCCTTCTTTGTCTCGAGATCATACAAATGCAGTGAGCCGAACTGCTCATACACCAACGCTCCCGGCCCTGCGGCGACTGTCTTGAGATCGTATCTCTGATTTTCCACCACCTGCGTCACGGCCTTGCTCTCCGTGTCATAGCGGAAGAGCGATACGGGTCCGTTGCGATCCGATAGGAAGTAAACGGACTTCCCTTCCCACACGGGATTGAAGTCGTTCGAGTTCTCGCGCGGAACCTTTACCAGGTCGAGGCTCTTCATATTGACGAGCCAGACTTTCTTCGTCTGGCCACCGCGATAATGCTTCCAGGCGTCCTCCCACTGGAGAATCGGCTCGTAAGCCAGGGTACTTCCATCCGGAGAGAAACTGCCCGTCTCCGCACTCGGCAACGGCAGCACAGTGGGTGTTCCTGTTCCGTCCGCTTGGGTCACGAATAGCCTGAAGAAATCTGAGTAGCTGGCATGCATCGACGCGAACAAAACGTCTTTTCCATCCGGGGTCCAGCCCACCGCATAGTTACCGGTCGGCTCCCACGTGAGTCTTCTTGGCACTCCACCCTCGGCGCTGACCACGTAAACATCAACCTGCCCATGTTCGTGTGTTGAATAGGCGAGCTGCGTGCCGTCAGGAGAAAAGTAGGGTCCCTCCGTGACCGCGCCCACCGAGGTCAACCGTTCGGCCTCTCCGCCGGAGCGCGGTATCGTCCATATATCGTCTGCGTACAGGAAGGCGATCTTATCTTTGCTCAACGAAGGGTTTCTCAGCAAGAGCGGGCCTGCGGCTGTTGCAACGCCACACAGACCAGTGCTTGTTGTCATAACGATGAGGGCAATCAGAAACAGACGCTTCAAGTCGAGCTGCAATGAAGTCATGTAGGAGAATCCTCGAAACGAACGGTGGGTTGAACTAATACTTTACCTTCCGCGCGCTCGGGAAGGACAGCCTTTTATAACTCGAATCACAGATTCGCACTTTCCTTGCGGGACGAGGAAGGCTTCAGGCGGGCTTGGCCCCGTCTCGGATAAGGGGCGCAAGTTTCTCAATCTCCATCGTTCTCGCGGCCGCTTCGCGAGGCGTACTCCAACAAATGCAAGTAGGACTGATAGACCTTGCCCGTCGCTCGGGTCATTCCAATCTCACAGGTCCGGCTGCTTGAGTAATAGCCGTCATGCTCTTCCTCTCGAACCTGCCATGCCTCCACATCCGTCGCAGAGGCAGTCAGTTCAGGAAACAAGAATCCCCGGTCACCGGCAAAGGCGCAGCATCCCGCGTCCGGCGGCACGCACACGGAGTTGCTGCATGCGTTGGAGATGCGCACCAACTTCGGAGTGATCGCCATCTTCACTGCCGAACAGACAGGGTGCAGCGCGACTGAGTGAACCTTGCGTTGAATCGGAAGTTTGTGCAACAAATGATCGTGCGCGAACTCCACCGAGTCGAGGATCGTGAGCGCATCGAATTTAGTTTGATTTTCGCTGCTCAGATAAGGCCGCGCAGTCTTTAGACCATACGTGCATGGACTGGTGTCGACCACAATGGGAAGCTTGCCTTCCTTGGACCAGCGGAAAAAGCTCTCCACCGTGTGATTCACCGCAATAGAGTGGGCGGCCTCAAAGCCTTTTGAGGAGAATGGCACGCCGCAACAATTCCCCGCGACATCTCCGGGCACATACATCTTCACGCCCGCGCGGTCCGCTACGTTGAGCAATGCCTGCATCACGCTTATCTCCCGTTGTTCTCCCGGAAGCGCGCCCATGATCCGTGAGATGCACGCAGGAAAGTACACGGCATCCGCTTCTGTCGGCGTGCGGATAGGCAGCGGACCGCGCCGCGCTCCTGGCATCTCCGCGGACCACTGCCAGAAAGGCTCGTCCATTATGGTCCGTGTTGCTTTATCAAGGAGCCGGGTGATGCCGCGCATGAACGCAAGCCCGCAGACATCTTGAGCAAGATGCCCTGCCGCCAGCGCGACGCGGCCTCCGGCTTCTACCAACGTGAAATTCTGCGCGAGACCTGTTGCAACGCGATTCGCAAATGCGGTGTGGCGCAAACGACGAAAGCGCTTGGTGAGAGTTCCCGTGTCGATATTCACGGGGCACGCCGTAGCGCACAATCCATCCACGGCACAGGTGTCCAGAGCCATGTACGGAAAGTCTACACGGAGGTCTTCCTGCGCGGCACTGCTGGCGCCGGAGTCCTTGAGTCGCTGCATCTCACGCCGCACCACAATCCGTTGTCGCGGCGTCAGGGTTAGATCACGGCTCGGACACTTCGGTTCGCAATAACCGCACTCAATGCATTTATCGATCTCTGCCTCGACCACGGGCATCTTCTTGAGATCTGCAAGGTGAGCTTCTGGATTGGTGTTAAGTATCACGCCAGGATTTAGCAATCCGTACGGATCGGCGAGCGCCTTAAGTTGTTGCATCATTGCATAGGCTTCGGGGCCCCACTCGGTCTCGACAAAGGGCGCCATGTTGCGACCCGTTCCATGCTCCGCTTTCAATGCGCCGTCATACTTCTGCACGACCAGCCGCACCACGTCCGCCATGAAATCGCGATACTGCGCCACTTCCCTCTCCGTATTGAAGCCCTGCGTGATGACGAAGTGGAGGTTCCCATCCTTGGCATGACCAAAGATGATCGCGTTGTCGTAGTGATGCTTCTCAAACAGACGAATCAAATCCACGGCAGCGTCCGCCAGGCGATCGACCGGAAACGCCACGTCTTCAATGATGACGGTGGTGCCGGCGGCTCGCACCGCGCCCACCGAGGGAAACAGCCCTTTGCGGATACTCCACAAGCGATCTTGCATTACAGGATCGTCGGTGAAGCGCGGGTCGCTCAGCAGATTCAGGCCTTGCACAGCAGCCTGCGCCCTTGCTGCGTTTTCCCGGACCGCATTTGCGTCTGCTGTTTGAAATTCAACGAGCAAAGCAGCAGCACCGTTCGGCAATTCCCGTATCTCCGCCGGAATGCCTGGCTTCTCTTCGACCGAGCGCAGGGAGGCGCGATCCATGAGTTCGAGTGCAGCTGCTCCCGCCTCGCGCAAGGGCGCAATGGCCTCGCATGCTGCATGTAGATTCGGAAACAAAAGCAGCCCAGTGTACTTGACGGGTAGATCTGGCACCGTCTTCAGAACCGCTTCGGCAATGAATGCCAGCGTTCCCTCAGAGCCAATCAGCAGGTGGCTGAAGATCTCCACGGGATTGAAATAATCCAGAAACGCATTGAGCGAATATCCCGTCGTGTTCTTCATTCGATACTTCGCGCGAATGCGTGCGGACAATTCGGGATTCGTTTCCAGCTGCTGCTTCAACTCCAGCAGACCGGCGGCCAGGCGCGGTTCGCTCTCGCGAAATCGTGTGTCTGCATCGGGAGCGGCGGTATCAATCTCCGTTCCCGACGGCAGGACGAAGGTCATCGAGCGCAGCGTGTGATACGCATTCTGCGATACTCCGCAGCACATCCCACTGGCATTGTTTGCGAGGATTCCACCCATCCGCGCAGCACTGATCGACGCCGGATCGGGACCGACCTTCGTCGCATATCGCTTCAGCATCTGGTTGGCTTGTTGCCCGATCAATCCTGGTTGCACACGCACCAATTGGCCGTTCTCCTCGACCGCGCCCATGCGCCAATAGCGGCCAACGTCCACCAGAATGCCGTCCGAAATCGCCTGCCCGCAAAGACTCGTTCCACCTGCTCGAAACGTCAGCGGAATCTTCCGCTCGCGGCTGAACTGGAAGAGCTTGCGCACTTCTTCCGAGTTCATGGGTTGAACCACGGCTCGAGGAATCAGGCGATACAGACTCGCATCCGATGCGAACGCTATGCGGTCGATCATCCGGGTCAAGACTCGCGATTCGTGAATAAAGCGTCTGAGTTGCGCCCCAAGGTCATCGCTGCCGATCTCGCTGTTAGACGCGCCTGGTATCCGAATCGAATCGATGAGCACAACCACTGCAGTCACTAAATCTCCTCCAGACAGCCAAAAGCGATCCAGACAATAGAGTAGTCCGGTCTCAGATGTTGCACAGGGCTGGGAGATCGAAAGAGAACCACACCATGATCCGGCATACCGCTCGATCTACTAGCTGTAGTTCGGCGTGCCACGACGGGTTAGCGCGGTCCGGGCCGATACGCGTGCCTACGCTGAAATTTCCAGCACGCGCGATCGAAAATTGCCATCAGATAGGCAATCACAACGATAAAGGGGGATGCCAGCAACACGCCAAACATCGCTCGCAACAAAACGTGATACATGCCGGAATCCTAATCAGAGACATTGTGGCCCACGGTGATTCTAATCACATCCATGCGAAATATGTAGGGTTTCTCAGGTTAAAGGCGATAAATGTCGTCCAGAGCCGGTAGATCGGCGACGCCAGGCTGCCAGGTCACTCCTGGATATCCAGGCTGAGACGCTGCTTGCTGGCCATCCCCATTGCTGTCACCAATATTCGTAAGGACCTGGCCGTCCGTCCCTGCTTTCCGATGACTTTCCCAATATCGGCAGGGTCTACCGAGATGCGAAGGGAGCTGCCATCGCTGATTGGAACGCACTCTACTGTAACCCCTTCCGGGTGGTCGACCATCAGTTTGATCAACGTAGTGACCGCGTCAGCAATGTCTTTTGAATGCTCCATGATGAGGACCCCGATCGTGTTCCCGATTCCAAGGAATGTACCTGCATCTGAGGTCGTGCCCGGCAGGTGTGTCTTACGCAAAATATGAAACTGGGTTCTTTGTCCGCAAGGTTCTGCGCGGCGGCGCTCCGAACGACCAGGAATGCTCTTTCAAAATTGCGTCCATTATATGTCTAACTTGTTGCTTATCAACAATGCAACGGCAATGAAACTGGAATAAATTGCTTATTTATGGCCATTCTTGAATGTCTTGTGAGTTTGAGCAATCCATTCTCACAGTGTGCAGATGTTTCTCTTACGCAATCTAACGCAATCATTCGTCAAAATCTAGCCTCCTGACGCCTACCTTCCCCGCAGCGCTATCCAGCGCTAAGGAGCGAATCATGGTCAGGAACATTTCCCGCATATTCAACGTTGGCATCACATTCACAGGCCTCGTTTTGCTCATCGGGACGGCGGCTGCACAATCCGTTGTGACAGGAACCACTCCCGAACCCCAGGTAGTCACCGGAACGACTCCCGAACCCCAGGTAATCCTCACGATTCTTCTCAGCATCCTTCCATCAGCATGAGATAGTTGGAATCGGCACCGACAACCGGCCGCCATGAGGAGACGTAAACGATGCATTTAAGCAGGGTTATTTTTGCGTTTTGGGCGGCCGGCTTAACCGCGCAAATCCTGTTGCTGTTTGTCCTCTTGGCTCGTCATCGCGCACGGACCTTCCCCGTCTTCACGACCCTCATCGCAGCCAATGTTCTCAATTCCGTCGTGCTTTACGAGGTCGCGCTGCATGGATCGAAGCACGACTATTTCGTCGCATATTTTGCGTTCGCCGTCCTGGATCTTGTCCTTCAATTGTCCGTAACCTATGAGCTTGCGCGTCATGTCTTCTGCCCGACGGGCACGTGGGCCCGCGATATTCGCAAAGGCTTTCTCATCCTGGTGCTTGCCTCGCTCGCCATCGCATTTGCGTTGGCGTGCCTTCCCTCCCCTCCCGAGAAGACGGTGCTGGGCATGCTCCTCGACCGTGGGAATCTGTTCTCGTCCGCCTTGCAGTGCGAGTTGTTCGTTGGGATGATCGCCTTCTCATCGACCGCAAATCTCCCGTGGAATACTCATGTTGCCCGGATAGCCCAGGGGCTCGGTTTCTATTCCCTGGTAGGCCTGCTAACCGAAGCTGGACACAACATTCTGACGCGAAATACCATGGCTTATCAGAGCTTGACCTACGTTCGTATGTCGACATACCTCCTCTGCGCGTCCTATTGGATCGTCATGCTGTGGTTGCCCGCGCCGGGTCCGCAGGAACTTCCCGAAGAGGCACAGCGACAACTCTTTACTTTGCAAAGACGCGTGGAATACGATCTTCGCAAGCTCCGGGCCTTCAAACAATAATGACCATTCGAAACCTCGACTTCTTCGGGCTTCTTTTTGTATTCCTTGCTTCGATCCTGGGAATTGGGGCGTATTACTATCTACGCAATCGCCGGCGCGAACTCTATCCCTACGGCAACTGGGATGAGTTGCTCAAGCGACTTGCCCCACTGGATCACCAGAATATCGAGCGAATCGCAGAGGACCCTGCTGCTCACTCTGAACATAACGTCCTGCGAGTTGAGACCATGGACCCGCAAGATATCTGGCGACTGCTTGGGGGCATGCGTGGGATCGAGGTCATGGAGAAAAATTGTTCTGTGCTGGTCGACCTGGTTTTTTACGTCCAGCAATGGTATCCGGAGGCTCTACACATTGCCGAGCAGCTTCGATTGAACGCGCGGGAGGTAGAGTGGCACATCGGCCGTCTGAAAGCGACCGCGAAATCAGGTCGTCCGCCGGCAGCTGCGGCAGAATACCTCCAGCAGGCGGTGGCCATCTACTATCACATGACTCGTGAAGTTCTAGCCTTATATGAGCAGGCCAATCTCCCCGGGCTAGCCGATCTGCAGAGAGCTCTTTAGCCCAGCCATTCTCCCGCTTCGCGCATGCCTCAGCGCTTTCGGATCACGCGATACGACGCGTAAATACTGCATCCACAGTCCCGACGACTTCCACCTGTTTTCTGTATTGCCAGCGCCTCTGCTCGTCGTCTTCGGTTTGAGGCGAGAGAGCGTGTGGCACCAACTTCAGGTACTCTCCGTTTTTGTCCAGCTCGCAGAATCCGCAGAAATACGCGCTGCGCGTCAGAAGAAAGTAGATAGGACGATCGAACTCGTTGACCCAATCCTTTCTCTTTGCGATGGCGCGCTTACGCGCATCGATGAGGACGATCGACCCCGGCAGAATCATCGGTTCCATGGTCCTATCTCTCCGCCCGATGATTCCCCGCCGATAGTGAACCGGCATCACTCCCTGATCTGACTGAAACAGCGTCGTGTCCTCGGGCGGAGGTCCGGTCACCAGCGAATCCGGCAGCCAAAGTCTGGCATGATCGGCAAGCGGCCCTTCATTCAGCAGCAGTGTGGAATTCGGCCTCGATACCAGCTCTAGCTGTGCCGGACTTTCGCTCACGCCCGGGCACAATGCCAGCATCTGTTCCATGGTGAGGTTGTAGATAAATGCCAGAACGATGAGTTTGGTCGCCGAAAGCCCACGGTTTTCGCGTTCCACTCGATCAAGCCAGCTGGCTGAGATACGGTACGCGCTGTTTCCCCACTGCTGTGCGAGTTGACTCGTGCGATCTTCCACTTCGCGCAAGGTGAGGCCCAGTCGAAGCCGGGCTACCCGCAACTGCGTTCCTATTCCGTCCACGCGGACTCCTCATGGGAATTCCTAAAAAATCCAGAGAACACCATACAGTGGTGGGCCCGCACTCATTCCATCGCGCAGCAGCATTAATCGGATCCCTAACTAGCCTCCGACTGAAAATCCTGTGTCCCAGTCTATGCGCGCATTTCGTACTAAACGATACACCAAGCTTCGATGTTGCGACCAGCCCTGGTCCGTTGGCTGCCCCTGGCTATACATCTTTCAGGAGTTCCGTGCGGTACTTCGGCGCCAAGGCCTTCGCTTTCTCCAGGAACGCGGCCATCTCCTGATCATCAAGTTTAGGCGGCGCTGTAGTACGAGTCGCCACGGGTACGCCGATTTCGAGAAAGAACTTCTCCTGCCCTGCTGGAGAGCAGATGCAGATCAAACGGGCCGGATCTGTGGACTTGTTGTGGAACCGATGGGGAGCATTCGCCGGGATATTGATTGTCTCGCCTGCATGGACGACCCTCGGCTGGCCACGAAAGGTAGCTTCAATCTCCCCGTCGAGCACGATGAAGGTCTCCTCAAAGTCATGGCGATGTAGTCCGGGACCGCCGCCGGGAGGGATGTGCATGTCGACCACGCAGAAGCGGCCCTTTGTGTCGTCACCATCTATGGTGATGGTGTAGGTGTCGCCGACGAGCCCGATATGCGACAGCTTTCCTTCACGATTCGGATCGGCGACGGCTAAGTTGCGCGTGGGATCATCGGGCGGAACAGGGGGATACTGCGTCTGCTGATCGGACATGGGTCTCTCCTAAACCTCGGACCGTACTCTGACGATCAGGGAAGTCAAATTCCCTGAATGAATGAGATGCCGATAAAACATTGGCGGCAACTGTCGCTGTCCAGCGGCCTGTGATCGCAAGTTGAGCAATGAGCGACTGAATAGGCAAATTCTATTGAATTTTGAGAGTGCATGACGGCCTTCCGGAGAGATGAGCGTGATGAAGAAGACCGGCGATGCAGAGCATTTCGAAGCCGTTGTTGCTCAGACGAAGACTATGGTCCCGCCGCAGATCATCGCATCGGATGCAGCAGAGATTCTGAGTCAAAGCGAAGAACGTTTTCGCTGGTTGGCGGATACTGCTCCAGTGCTGATCTCGGGGGCCGACGTTGACAAACAGCGCACCTACTTTAATCAGCCTTGGTTGGACTTCACGGGGCGCCCCTCGTCGAGCAAATGAAGCGCCGAAACGGCTCATAATCTTCGACTACGAGAATCCGGCGTGATAGCGTCTCCTGTGATGCTGGATACTGGCAAAAGTGACAGAAACTGCAAGCCAGAACCTAACGGGGTTCCGATCGTCACCAACGCTGGATATGCGTTCTCATTGAGCCGCCTTGCTAACTAGCGACTGTCGCGAGCGGTCATCCGCCCAATCCGACACAGGGAAGAAAAACTCAAGCCTTTCTATTCTGACAGCGCGATCTGCCCGTCCAGGTGAAAGCGCCCGGTGACATCAGCCGCACCAGCATCGGGTTGGCCGCCGCCGATGCTGATGGTGTAGTCACCTCCTGCAATGATCGGCTGGCCCTCCTCCGTGACCATGCTGAGATCGCGGTTCTTGAGTTCGAAGTGGAGCTGAACACTCTGCCCCGGTTCAAGATGGACCCGTTGAAAGCCACGCAGAGCTATACGCGGCGCGCCGGCAACTGGGGGAAATTTCAGGTAAAGCTGCGCTACCTCATCTCCCGCAATCTTCCCGGTATTTGTAACTGTCACGGTAGCAAGCACCGGATCGCCCGCATTCACGCTGGTCGCAGGAAGTGTGAGCGCACTGTAGCTGAAGCGGGTGTAACTCAGTCCGTAGCCGAAAGGATAAAGCGGCTTGCCCGTGAAGTAGCGGTAGGTGCGACTGTCCATCGAGTAATCTTCGAAGTTGGGAAGCTGGCTCACGTCCGTGTAGAAGGTCACCGGGAGTCTGCCACCCGGATTGTTCTTGCCTTTGAGCGTGGTGGCAATGGCTGCGCCACCCTCTTCACCGGGGTACCATGCTTCGAGAACAGCGTTGGCGTGCTTGTCGATCCAATTGACGCCCAGCGCGCTGCCGTTCATCAATACCACCACCAGCGGTTTGCCCGCAGCGGCAACGGATTCGACCAACGACTCCTCCGGTTGTGGCAGGTCAAGACTCGTGCGGTCACCGCCGAGGAATCCCGGCTGGTTGACGGGCATCTCTTCGCCCTCGAGGCGGCTGGTGATGCCAACGGCCGCGATGACGAGATCGGCTTTGCGGGCGGCAGCTACTGCTTCAGGCGAAGGTGCGTCGTTCACCTCCGACCAGATGAGCTTCGCAGTAGGCTTGCGGTCGTCCGCGCTTCGATATTGGACCTCCAGGACGGCCTTCTCGCCCTTCGCGAGATGAACGCGCCCAAGATGAGTCTCGACCCCCTGCGAGCTGTATTGCAGCGCGACCATCTTGCCGTCGACGGAGACGCGCGCGAAGCCATCCGCCTGCACGCCGATCAGGTAGTCGCCGGTGGTGGGCGCGGTCAGCGACCCGCTCCATTGCACACCGACCGACTTCTTGCCTGCGATCACAGTGGGCAGGCTCTGTTGGCTGAGGTCGATGTTCTGCTCAACCCGGGAGGTGATGGGCTTGGGTTTCACTCCGGGACCAAAATCGATGCCGCCCCAATCGGCGTACTCGGCTTGCAAACCGGGCTTGCCGTCGGGGGTGGTCAGCAAGTTGTTGGGCACTGGCTGGCCCTCGTCGCGGAGGAACTGCGTGCCGGGAATGTAGGTGATCTGGGCGTCTGGGAACTCTGCTTTGAGGCCCTCGAGCATGGAGACCGTGTGCGTGGGCGTGCCGTTGTAATTGCCAAGGAGAACGGCTGTCTGATCAGCAAGCGGGCCGACGACGAGGATGTTGCGGGTGCCCAGCTTGATAGGGAGCGTTCCGTCGTTCTTGAGAAGGACCATCGATTCTTCCGCGAGCTTGCGAGCCAGGGCGCGGTGCTCGGGGCTGTTCAGTTCCCTCTCGTCGATGTTTGCGTATGGGTTCTTATCCGTCGGGCCGAACATGCCGAGCTTGATGCGCGCCGTGAACAGACGAATCAGGGCGGTATCCATGGCACCCTGGCTGAGGTAGCCTTGCTGGACGGCTTCGATGTAGGGCTTGTAGTCGTGGTCGTCCTTCACGAGAGAGGTGAAGTCGACGCATTCGTTATCCATACCGCGTTCGAGCGAGATGGCTGACGCTTGCGGTTGTGTGGGACGATAGTGGTGACCGTTGAATATGTCGCGCACGGCGCCGCAGTCCGAAACCACATACCCCTGGAAGCCCCAGGAACCGCGCAACAGATTCTGTAGCAAATACTGGTTGGCGCAGGCTGGCTGGCCATTGATGGCGTTATACGCGCACATCACCGATCCGGCTTTGCCCTCGACAACGGCGGCACGGAAGGCTGGTTCGTAGGTGTCCACCTGGTCATGCCGGCTTACGTCAACATCGGCGATGTGGCGTGTCGATTCCGGACCGCTATGCACCGCGAAGTGCTTGGGAGTGGAGATAACGCGGTAGTGATCGGGGTCGTCGCCTTGCATGCCCGTCACGAAGGCAACGCCCATGCGACCCGTGAGGAACGGATCCTCGCCATAGGTCTCCTGGCCACGGCCCCAGCGGGGATCGCGGAAGATGTTGACGTTGGGCGCCCAGAAATCCAGCCCATGGAAGATGGCAGAGCCTCCGTCATGTAAGGACTGGGCGTGCACCACGCGGCCTTCAACGCCGATGTCTGTGGCCATGGTGTGAATCGCTGAGGTATCGAAGGTGGCCGCAAGACCGATGGGTTCGGGATACTCGGTGGTGCCGTTCACAGCTACGCCATGCAACGATTCGCTCCACCAGTCGTAGGCGGGAACCTTGAGCCGAGGGATAGCACGCGATTGATTTACCAGCTGTGAGGCTTTCTCCTCAAGCGTCATCCGACCCACCAGGTCACGGGCGCGCACGTCTGGAGACAACGCCGTATTGAGGTAGGGGGCGGCCGACGTGGACTCCTGTTGTGCTCTCACCGGGGTCATTGTGAGGGTGGTGCAGAGGGCTATCGCGCCGATTGCTAGAAAGGACGACATCTGAGCTGCAGCGGTCAGTCCTCGGAACGAGGCGCGAAGAGAATGGGCGATCATGCTACTCCTTTGGTTGAGGCTACTCATCGGCAGCTCGTCTGAAAGCAAAGATGACTGCTACCACTGCGGCCTTCTTTCAATACGCATAACTAACCCTGAACTATACAGACCTGGAATTACGTTAGACAACTGAAATAAACCGCTTTAATATCGGGGCACTTTTCGATGAATCGTGCAGCGCTGAACCCACTCAGCACTTTCCCGAACTAACGATGTAGATGTAGATGGGGCGCGGTTTTCTTGCCAGCTGGAGGCTTCGGCATCTTCACATGAAGACTCCCACCATCCTGGCGCTCACGGATCGTTGCCGAGCAAGTCGCATGTAGCTTCCTGCCGCCCCATGTTCCCTGCCAAGTGGTGTACAGAATGCATACAGCGGGAGAGCCGGCTCTAGAGAAACGTTGCTTCGCCGCTATTCTCCCGGATGAGACGGGAGGCCTTTCTCACGCGAAAGCCTCTCAAGTTCGGCTCCGGCAAGTAAGAATCCACCAACACCGTAGACATAACTTGCGGACGGCTTGAAGATGCCGGGCTGACCGTCGATGGGCTGGATCGAACCTAAGCGTCCGTCCGCATAGATGTGGCTCAGTATGCCAGTCCACGAGCGCTGAATCACCGGCAGGTATTGATTCCGATCGAGGATGTGCTCATTAATGCCGTAGGCGATGGCGTAGGTGAAGAAAGCCGATCCGGAGATCTCGGGAAGAGGGTAGGAATCGGGGTCGAGCAGGCCGGAGCGCCACAAGCCGTCCTTTCCTTGTATGGAAGCTAATTCCGCGGCCATGTCGCGAAACTGCTGGACGAACTCTGGCCGTCGGGGATCTGTCGCTGGCATGGTTTGCAGCACCTTGACGAGAGCGCCCATGACCCACCCATTACCACGCGACCAGAAGAGAGGCTGCCCGTTTTGCTCCTTCTTCGTCAGATAGCGAGCATCACGGAAGTAAAGATGGTGACTCGGATCGTAGAGGCTCTTGGTGGTGATCGCCCATTCGCGCTCCATGAAGAGGCGATACTGGGGGTCGTCAGTTGCGACGCTCATGCGGGTAAGAACCGGCGGCGCCATGAAGAGCGCATCGCACCACCACCAGAGATCTTTCGCGGGATCATCCGGACGCTGTACCAGGTTGTCGAGAATCGCTTTGGTGTCGGCGATGCGCTCGGGCTTGCGATGTTTGGGCCGATCGGCGAGATAGAGGTCGAGGTAGGCCTGGCCGAGCGCCATGTCGTCTGCATGAGGGAAACGGTTGCTAAGAAGCTTCCATTGCTGACGGGTTGCGTAATCGATCACGGCTTGCCGGTAGCGCGGATCGCCGGTGGCGGCGGAGGCTGCGATCAAGCCATCGTAGAGGGGAGCGTAGGTCCACTGCGAATTGAAGTTGGTCTCCGCGACGCGCAGCTGCCATTCCGCGACCTTCTTGATCGCGCTGCGGATGGCGGCAGGCTTCAGTGCGGGTGAGAGATCCGTTGCCAGCGGACCCGGGTCATCCGGAGCATCGCCGACATGTTCGCGCTCGACAGTTGGAGATGCGGCGGCAGGCTGTTGGGCCGTCTGCGGATGGGCTAGGGGTGCAGAGATCAGGAACGTGCCTAGCAGTAGATGTGCGGCGGTGGCGCGTGAGGGTTTCATAGGTTTTTTCGCTTTGACCTCGAAGGCGGGCTTACCCAAAGCAGCGGTTGCCGAATGGGGAAGTTGCGGATAATCTCCGGGTCGGTGGGATCGGGATTCAGTTTGGACCATAACTGCAAATACTCCTGGTGGCGGCAAGCCAGACCGCTGAAAAGCAAGCCGGGCGAACGGACCGGCAACGAAGCGAAGTGCTCGATGTCCTGCTTGTATGGCCACGTGCCCTTGTCCTTGAGATAGGGGTAGAGGAAGGTGGCTGCTTTGCAGATACCGCGACCATCGGGCAAGACAAAAGAATACAGGCTCGGGCCATCGCCTTCCAGCGATTGACAAAGCGTCGCCATGGTATCGAAGTTGAAGATGGAATAGCTATAGGGCTTGGTGCGAGCGAGCTCTCGGGGAAAGCTTCCGTCGAGCGCCATCTGGCCAGGAACAAATAGCGTCTTGTATTGCGTGCGTATTTCTTCCCTCGTCTCCTGGTCGTCGATCAACCGAGCAAACTCCGCAGCCTGCAGTGCCCAACAAACTGCATGATTATTAACGGTATCCCTCTCAGCAATACCTTTCTCACTGGTCTTCATCCAGTGGAGATAGGCGCGGAACCAGTCATGCAATGCCTGCTGCTCAATGCCAGTGAGGACGGCGGGAGAGATGATAGACGCTGCGCGGGCCACTTCTACCAAATGTAACGTGTCAATAATTCCGTAAGAGCGCCCCGTAGAAACGCCGTGGACACCCTGCGAGTATTCAAGGTTTGGATTCATGCGGGTATCGGGATTGATGAACCACGCGCGGAGATGGTCGCAAGCCAGTTGGCCGTAACGGCGATCTCCTGTGAGCATCCATGCCGCAGTCAGCGCGGGCATCTGAATGGATAGTGCGATCATTGCTTTGCGATGATCGTTGAAGTTGTCAGGATTGCTCTGGCCATCGCGATTAATGTACTTGCCGCCCGGATCTTGCGGGTTGGGCCAGAAATAATCGGCCTGGGAGAAATAATCGTGTACGCCCCCGGGACTGCGCGAGGTTGGATAGCTCGTGATGGTGCGCGGGCGCAGGTCCAGGTAGCGCGTTGCGGCTTCGATGATCCGGGCGCGGTCCGTGCGGGCGACTAGAACGTAGCCATCGGTAGGGCTGAGTGCATCCGCAAATGCGAAGTGGGTGAGGAATGCGGCGGTTTGGCAGCAAAACGTGCGGCGAGTGAGGTGCATTATGTCGATCTCCCGGGGTTTGTTCCGCTTGATATCGTGACGAAAGCCGGAGGAAGACCCTCGGCTGTGATGCCGACCACGCAGCTTGCGTTCTTTCGGGTCGTGGCGTCTGAAGTCATATCCACTGAAATACATGCCGTGCCGTTGGTAAGTTGCAGCACTCGGGAAGCGTGTGTTGTCCCCATGTTGTCTATAAGTTTTCCTGAACCGGCGAGGGTGAAGCGCACCTGGTCGCGCGCATCCAGGCACAGAACGTTCGCTGAATCATAGAGACTTGCGGCGATCGTGACACGGCCATCCGTGTCAGGTATCTGGACCAAGCGAAGTTCGGCAGGCGTTCCCCAGGCTTCGGTTTGGTATGTCAGATCAAGTTCGTCCTGCAAGGTTACATCCGCTATTTGTGCAATCACCCGAAGATGATTCTTCCCGCTCCGAAACGTTACGTCCCAGCGCAGTCCCGCGGCCGGAAAGTCCTGACTGTCACGCCGCTTGGTTCCTTGAGACGCTCCATTCAAAAAGAGTTCAGCGCGCTCGCAGTTCGAGTACACCTTTACTATGCGTGGCTCGTCCGGCTTGCCCCAGCGAATAGGCCAACTGTGTCCATACAGATGAACCATTGGTTTTCTTGACCAGTACGATTGAAAGACGAAGTAAGACTCCTTCAAGCTAAGATCGCGCTGTACGACTCCTTTCTGATTTACGTTCGGGATTCCGTCGTCGGCGCGAAGAGGAGATGCGAAGTCTTTGAAGATCCATTGAGCTGAACCCGTCAGCCAGTCTAACTTCTCCTGCGTCTTCAGGTGCCAGTCGAAGAGATTGCAGGCGTAAGTTTCCGACCAGTCGCCGTCTTTGGAGACACGAACGATGCCACCCTCGTTGAGGTAGGCAAGGCCACGCTCTTCAGTTCCCTTTCCGGTTTGGACCCGCCCCAGCACAGCTTCAGGATCCTCGGAGTGGCGACCCGCCTGGCTGTCTGCTCCCCACTCCATATGGATGAACCGATTGACGCGATCGCGTTGCTTCAAAAGACTGTCTTCGTACTCCCGATAGTTCCCTCCGTACCACCCTGCCCAGATCGAAGGCGAATACACATCCGGGATATCACGAGCAAAGTCGCAGCGGCGAAAGGCCGTTAGCCTGGAGGCATCCAACTGGTGAGCCAGATCGCGGATCTCTGTCATGAAGGCGCGAATGGCGTCATGATCATCGCTCGGGTACTCGTCCGGCCAATCGTCTTCATTGCCGAGACCCCAGAGGATGATGGATGGATGATTGAAGTGCTGCGCGATCATGTGCGACAGCATATCCTTCGCGTTTTGCTGAAAGGATGCATCGCCAACCCCGGCACGACACCACGGTACTTCCTCCCATACCATCAGGCCAAGCTCGTCGCAGAGATCGAGTACCAGGCGATCCTGCTGGTAATGGGCGAGCCGAATAAAGTTCGCACCCATATCGCGGATGAGATGCAGCTCTTCCCGAACCTGGTCGTCGCTCATCGCTGCGGCCACGCCAGCGTGATCTGCATGCCTGTGTGTTCCCTGCAGGAGAATGCGTTTGCCGTTGAGCTTGAAAGGCCCGTGCTCTACGAATTCGATGTGCCGTATGCCAAAGCGCTCTTCCATCGAGGACGTTCCACTTGGCGCTGAAAGGGTCACGCGGCAGCGATACAACGCAGGAGTATCAGGCGACCACAGTTGTGGACTAGCGATGACGGCACGAACCGGGTCGCCGGCTCCGCTCCAGGTGGGCATCGAGCCGGACCACTGGTGGATGGACCGCCCCTGAGGATCAAGGATCTCTAGCGAGAGCTTGCAGGGAGAGGACATACCGCGTGGGTTATACAGCCTGCAGCGAATGGAAACGTTAGCAGAGCCGTCTGGACGAAGGGTGGGAAGAATGTGAACACTGTCGAGCGCGAGCGCTGGCAGGTAGGCGAGGTTCACGTGTCGATACAGGCCGCCGTACAAGCAGAAGTCGCTCAGTTCGGACGGAACCCGCTCGGGGTCGGGACCGTTATCGCATAGAACGGCAATCGGAATGGTCGACGCAGAGCCCACGGTTGGCTGGAGAGCCGAAACGGCGTCGGTGATGTCAAAGACAAACTCGTCATACCCTCCTTTGTGCGTCCCGATGAACGTCGATCCCACCCAGAGGCTGGAGGTTTGGCCAGCACCCTGGAAGTGGAGGATCGTCCGGCCACCTTCGAAAGGATTGGCAATGGCGATCGTGGTGCGGTACCAGCCATGCCCTTGGTAGTAGGCTCGATCAGGATCACAGGCATCCGCGTGATTGAAGCAGTGGGGCAGGCTCACTGGTTGCCAGAGGACAGCCTCTTCTTCGCGCCAGACCTCCCAGATGCCGTCGAGCGGACCCTGCCGATAGCGCCAGTTAGCATCCAGTCGCGTGGCCGACTGGACGTGATCGCGGTGGGGCGAAGAGATGCGCGTAACGGCTCGCAGCGACGGTGAAAGCAGGGACGCACCACCCGCCGACATAGCTCGCAGCACAAATTGCCGGCGGCTGCTCTCAAACATTGCGACGTTTCTTCCTTTGGCGCTTGAACAATTTGTCTCCAATCGGTGCATTGACAGACTCCGCAAAAAACGCGAGCTTGGCAAGTGACTACCGTTAGGTTCATCAGAACTGCCCAAACTTCTTGAAATATTGAGGAAAGCAACACGAATCCGGTTGTGTCAAACGTGCCTCATCCGTCTCGGCAACGGATACCTGGTCGTGGACAGAACGGAACACAGAAAACTGACGAAAGGGCGAAGGCTCCGACCCGTCATCACTGGCTTTGCGGGCAGTACGGCTGCGGGCAGGCCCCTCAGCCGCCACGCTGGAAACCCATGCGAGCCCAGGTACGCTTCCACACTGCTTTCGGACGGAATGCTGACGCTGGGTTCCACGGTAGCACCTCTTACGCGGAATTCTTCGGGTACTGACTCGTTACCCCATGGTCTAGACCTCAGTCTCCGAATAGCCGGTTTAGCAGATTGGTCTTCACTAGGTCGATGATGGCGTCTCCGCGCCCGTTCAGAACACTCTTGGTCAGATAGAGTCCAAATCCGAGAACTTGGCTTGGGGTGATCGTCGGAGGCATGGAGAGTTCCTGCCGATGGACGAGCACGTCCACCAGCGCTGGCCCGGGATACGCAAAGGCCTGTTCAAGCACCGGCTTCAACTCCTCGGCTTGAGTTACGCGAACTCCGAAGAGTCCACACGCCTCCGCCACCTTACTGAAGTCGGGATTCTTCAGGTCCGTGCCGAAAGGCACGATACCTGCAGCAACCATCTCAACTTCAACGAATGCGAGCGCGTTGTTGTGGAAGACGACAATCTTCACTGGAAGCTTGTTCTGTACCGCAGTTAGCAACTCCCCCATCAACATTGCCAAGCCTCCGTCTCCGGAGAGGCTAATCACTTGTTTTTGCGGAAATGTAGCTTGGGCTCCCAGGGCCTGCGGCAACGCATTGGCCATGGAGCCATGGGAAAATGAACCGATCAATCGGCGCTTGCCGTTGAAGTGCAGATAGCGTGCAGCCCAGACACAAGGCGTACCCACATCAACCGTGAAGATAGCGTCCTCCGCAGCCATTTCGTCGATGACACGCGCAACATATTCAGGATGAAGCGGCGATGATCCCGGGTTCCCTATGGCGAGCTCATCCAAGTCCCTTCGAGCGGTTTGGTAGTGCTCCACGCTGTCTTTCAAGTGAGCGCTGTCCTTTGTGGGACCGAGCAATGGCAGGAGCGCGTTGATTGTCTCCTTAACTGTCCCAATCAACCCCACGTCGATGACAGTGCGGCGACCAATCTGCTCGCCTCGAACGTCCACCTGAATTTTTTTGGCCTTTTCCGGGTAGAACTGCGGGTATGGGAAATCTGTTCCGAGGGCTAAAAGGAGATCGCAATGCATCATCGCCCGATAACCAGACGTAAAACCGAGGAGACCGGTCATTCCGACATCGTATGGATTTTCGTATTCCACAAACTCCTTACCACGGAAAGCATGCACGATAGGAGCCTGCAGTTGTTCGGCAATCTTCAACAGTTCCGCATGGGATCCTTCACAACCCGCGCCAGCCAAAATCGTGACCCGCCTTGCTTCCTTCATGAGGGTAGCTGCCTTCGCAAGATCCCCATCTGGTGGCACTAGCTTTGAGTCGTTACTGAGAAAACCCAGGGCCGCGGCTGGCGACGGGCAATCTTTATTCGCAATGTTTCCGGGCAGTACGATGACAGCGACTCCGCGTTTCGCGATCGCTGTCCGCATGGCAATCGCCAAAATCCGAGGCATCTGGTCAGCCTCGGAGATAACACCGCAATAATGGCTGCAATCTTTGAAAATCTGTTCTGGGTACGTCTCTTGGAAATATGTTGTCCCAAGCTCAGTACTAGGAATCTGCGACGCGATCGCTAGCACTGGAACTCGGCTGCGATGGCAATCAAAAAGGCCATTAATGAAGTGCAGATTACCGGGCCCACAACTCCCTGCGCAGACAGCCAGGCGATTCGTGAGATGCGCCTCCGCGCCCGCCGCGAAGGATGCCGCCTCCTCGTGTCGCACATGGATCCATTTCATGTCCTTGTGTTTGCCGATGGCGTCGGTGAATCCGTTGAGCGAATCTCCCGGTAGGCCATAGACTCGCTTCACACCGCTCAAATTCAACGTCTCATAAAGGATCTCAGCAACTGTCGCCATCATTCCTCCCAAACTCGATAAATCCACGCATCGATTGAACTTCGTTGAATTCCAAGTCAAGAGACGACTACTAGCCAGACGACCGGTCATGCCCTACTATGCTCACAAACTTCACGATCTGCTCGCTAACCTCGCTAGAAGCCTCGTGTTGAACCCAGTGCCCAACATTCTCGATTGCTAGAGTCCCCACAAGACCTGGAAGACCAGCGTTGAGTTTTTGCAAAGGCGGATAGAGTTCCGCCAGGCCATCCGCCTTGCCCGCAATGTAGAAGGAAGGCTGGGTAATCTTCGCGCCTTTCCAGGCGCCGGAAAGATCAAAGTACGGCTCCGCGGCGCGGTAATAATTCAAGGCGCCGTGAAAGCCTGTGCGCTGAAATTCCGCGACAGTGTGTTCTACATAATCGGGGTCCGCCCATGACGGCAGTGGTCCAGGTGCAGGACGACGAAGGCCTCGTGCAGGATCCATCGGGCTCCAGCGTGTATCGGCTGGAGCAGAACCAGACGCCCAATAAAGAACCCCCGGAACGGTGACTGCCGCATCCGACCAAAGTTGATCGGCCTCCGGCCGGATCTGTTCGAACATGTAGAAGTCGTTTTGATGGCCGGTCTTCCGCATGCGTTCAAAAATGCTAACGTCGCCTCGAGGGACGTACGGAACGCTGAGGCACAGCACAGCCTTGAAGCGATCCGGACGCATCAACGCTGCGTTCCACGCATGCGTTGCACCCCAGTCGTGTCCGACGATGACCGCACTCGGGACATCGAGAGCGTCAAGCAGTCCAACCAGATCGCCGGCCGTGTGGAGGGGCGTGTACACCGCTGGGTCTTCCGGGGCAGAGCTGCGTCCATAGCCGCGCATATCCGGAGCAATCGCCCGAAATCCTGCTGACGCGACGGCTTCCATCTGCCGGCGCCATGTGTAGGACGTGTCGGGAAACCCGTGACAGAAGAGGACGCCAGGTCCTTCCCCTTGCTCAGTTACGTGCAACGTGATTCCGTTGATGGCGACGTCATAGTCCTTGAGAACGTGGCCCTTCACGCCTGCTTCGACGTCTGTCTTGTGACTGTTCATTAGATTCCTCGATTCCACGATACCTAATGCAGCGTCAATGGTTGGCCTCAATGCGTGAGAGGCTGAATCATCTCGAAGAGGTTTCCCCAAGGATCGGCAAAGAAAGTGACGCGAAGCCCAACCGCGGGTGCGTCGTGTGGCTCGCTGACAATGGTGACACCGCGGCGTTTCAATTCGTTGATTACCTCGTCGACGTCTTTGACTTGAAAACCCATATGATGCCAGCCGGACATCCTGTAGCTGTCGTGGAGGTCCTTGTAAGGAGGCCGGTCGTGCGCGCCGGTACCGGCCAAAAGCTCGAAATGGAAACTGTCGTCCGCGGCAGGGTAAAGAAAGCTGAACGTGAGACCGGCAACGGACGCGGATTGCCGCAATCGAAAGTCAAGATTCTCCGCGTACCATGCAACGGCCGCATCGAAGTCAGGCACACGAATGGCGGAGTGATTGACCTTCAAGGAAGCAAAGGGGCTGGAAGCGTTGGCCGTTGACAGTGTGTTCGGTGTGGTCATTGTTCGTCCCTCAATAAACTTTTGAAGAGGCGCGGGCAGCGTGGCATTCGGTTGTCATCGCGCTTGGTATTGCCGCCTAAAGATTCTTCGTTCTGAGCCAGGAACGAATGGCTTCAATGCTTTCGGCCTTGCGCTCGAGGGGCAGCCAGTGTCCGGCTGGCAGACTGATCACGGAAAGGTCGTCGCAGGTGTGGCGCATGGGCTCTCCGACGCGATTGTGGTTGATGTCGCAGAGACCGTCGAAGTCCCCGTTGAGGAAGAGTACGGGCTGGCAGAGGCGTCCTCCGTCGGGAGCAGCATGCGCGTAGGCCAGGTTCGCGGCATCGTTCAGATACCAGGAGTTGCCCGGACGAAAGCCGGTAACGCGGAATGCGTCGACGAGGGCGTCGAAGTCGGCGACCGGCCAAAGCGCGGGATCAGGGGTTACTGTGGGCGCGCGATGCGCAGAGCCGAACCATCCTCCATTGCGCGTGACCACCGCAGTTCGGGACACTTTGCCGACGGACGAGGGATCGCCGCTGCGATAGATCGCCGCAAGGGCCGCTGGGATGTCCGCATCGAAATCGGCGACGGTCTGCTCGAAGTGGGTGAGATAGAAGCGGTAGTAGTCCCACTGACCATCCGGGTATTGGTCGGGAGGGTAGAATCTCCTGTCGACGAGCGGCAGGAGGCTGGATAACGCGAAGGCCTGTGGCGAATAAGGAACGGAAGCAAACACCACGCCGCGGCTGCGCGTCGGGTGATGCGCGGCCAGAGCGCCGACCACGGGACTTCCCAGGTCGTGGCCCACCCAGAGTGCGGGATGTGCTCCGAGATAGTCGTGAAGCTCGACCATGTCGTCGACGACTTCCTGGAGGGCATACGCTTCGGGGGCGATCGGAATTGACGAGCCTCCGTAACCGCGCATGTCGGGAGCGATGCAATGCCAGCCTTGCGATGCAAAGGCTTCCATCTGCGCGCGCCACATCAGGCCGATCTGGGGCCAGCCATGGACAAAGATCAGCAACGGGCCGCCTTCTGGCCCGGCCTCCCAGTAGTGCGTCGCGTGGCGGGGAGAGGTTGTCCTACGGGCGATCATGGCAGGAGTTCCACCTGGACTGGCACCAGCCGCTCAATCAAGTCTTCTTTCCAAAACGTCATGGTTTGCGGCACCCGAAAAAGAATCACACCTGCATCTTACCGCCGAGTTCCCGAAAACCTAGATGGTCTCAACTGGCCGATGCAACGCTGGCTTGGAGTTTACTAGCAGGAGTTTCAAAGCCCAAAGTTTTCCGTAGGTGCTGGTTGAGTTGCAGAGCCACCTTGTCGAGGTCGGCCTGGGAGTAGCCGGACAAGTCGGTTTTCTTAGGGAAATACTGGCGCAGTAGGGCCTGATCGATGACGCTGGGCGATGTCCAAAGTCTTTCTTGAGGAAGCCGATCCTATACGGAGGATTGCACTGGTCTTTGTAGACATTCGGCCTGCTCTGGATATAGCGCAACACCTCGTCACAAAGCTCCCCAACAAGCACCGTGAATGCAACCGTAGTCGCGTCTCAACCTCTTTCGCGGCCTTGTGAACGCCCTTGATTGACTTCTGGACATGGCCCCCGTCCCACTCTTCTACGAGTCCCCGCCTACTCCACGTATTCGATCACGGCGGCTCGGTCTGTGCCGGAAGCACCGCTCGAAGCCGGGGCCATTTCGCTTCGAATGACTGGTAATGTGGTTAGACGAAGATGCGTGGCCCCATACGGCACGAGTTTTTGCGGGGTCGGAGCTTGGATGGCTTCCAACTCCTTTCCTTTCGGAAGCGACTGCGGGTTCACAACGTAGACGGGCTTTCCATTCGCATCTAGTGCGGGTTCGGCGGTCCATTCGGGTTTCCAATTCGGGAGAAGTCGCAACGGGAGTTCCAAATGCACGGGCGCTTGCCCAGGAACGAACGGGTTCACAGACATCTCCGTCTCAACAACTTTGATCTGCGTGAGGTCAGCCCTAATGGCCGGATCGATGCCGAATCGCCACTCGGACACAGGCGTGAATTCCACTGCGGGGAAACCTTGGATGAGATTGCCATTGAGGCTTTCCTCAACGTGTGGCGTGTCTTTCATCACTTCCACGCGCTTCTCTGTGATATCGAGCGTGTAAACCAGCGGCCCGCGAACGAAGACAGTGCTCTGTCCGTCGAACCAGTCTTCGGTGCGAACCTCCATGGGCAGCTTCAACTGGATCACATCCTTGTTTTTGAAGAGACGGGAGATAGTGGAAAACGTTCCGGGGTCGAGCTTCCCGGAATATGGCTTCTTGTTGACAGTGACCATTGCTGATTTACACCAGGTAGGAATGCGCAGTGTCAGATCAAAAAACACAGGGTGCTTGGTCTGCACCTTGAAGGTGATGGTGTCGCGAAAGGGATAGTCGGTCGTCTGGATGATGATGACCAGCTGGCCCGCGATTTCGGCGGTAAGCTCCGAAGGCCCATAGAAGACTGCGGCAACACCGGGGCGCTCGCTGCTTGCGGGCAGCTTCATCCATTGCCGGATCACATAATTCGGCATTGCCCGGTTGACATTGCCGCCACAGCACTCCGTATCGTGCGCGGCGCGATATGACATGCGTGTGAGCACGTTGTGACTGGAGGTGCTGGTAGCGAGGACCTGGTTTGCTGACGAAAAATATTGGAATTGTTTGAAGTCTTTCGTGACGGCGCCGGGCAGCGCGTTGAAGATGCTGCGTTCAATGATGTCCGCCCACTTCGGGTCGCCTGTAGTCATCAGGCAATAGCCCATGCTCCATGTCCAGTCGGAGATGTCGCAGGTTTCATGAAGCGAATTAAACTCTGCTGTTCCCAAAAATTCCGAGCTGACGGGCACGCCGTCAGGCATGAGTCCTTTGGCAATGACCTTCTCGAAAGCCGCTGTTGTCAGTGATAGCGCTTCGGGATCGCCGCTATACAGATACATCAGGGCGAGCATCTTCAGAGACTCGGCCGCAGTGACGCCGTGACAGTTGAAGGCCTCTGATCCTGTGATCTTTTCCTTCGTACAGAAAGAATCTGTGTCGCTGAGGTAGTTTTTGTAGGCTTGCGTAGCGAAGTCGAGAAAGCGTGGGTCGCCCGTGTGCGCGTACAGATAGAGCCCGGTTTCCGCATTCACGCCATCTCGCCCGTGCGGCCAAGGATTCGGGAGCACCACGCGTTCGATGACGGCTGCAAAAGCGGCCCTCTCGGCGGGAGTACTAGCTGCCGAATAGTCCGCCGCGACGCCGCGACCGATGACAGCGTTTGGCCACGCAAAAACAGAAGTGCCATAACCCGAGTCGGAAGAGCCTGTCATGATCTCATCAATGGCCTGCCGATGGATGCGCTGCACATTCGGGTCATCAATCAGGTGGTTGAGTCGCGTGACACCGTCGAAGAAGTAGCCGCTCTGCTCGTAACGCCACCAGTTGTCGCCATGAGCGAAGCTTGGCGCCGGGATATGTCCGCCGAGCATGCAGGTGTCGAATGGATAGCCCATGTTTTCCGGATGGCCAGTGAGCCCAGTTCCCTGACGCTCCAGCCATGCCTTCGTCCACCCGAGCGGCTTCACTGCACCTACAGGCAGTTCCGCGAAGTGCCCAAAGTAGTTCGGCTGCAGCGTGAAATCTGTTTCAGGCACTTTGGCTATCGCCTGCGCGAAGGCGAGACGTTCCGCAAACGGAGCAAGCGAGATTAGGCCAAGAAGCTGCAGGAAGCGCCGCCGACCGTGGTCGTGTGAGGCAATGTTTTTTCCCGAGTGTGGATGGGAGGCTTCTGGGTTCATGCGCGCCTTTCGTGGGTTTAGAACCTTGTGATTTGGACGAGGGGAGACGTGTTTGGTCTCCTCAGTAAGGACTTTTACCGGCTTCACTGACCTTCCGTTGTGGTCACCGTATGCTCCGGCACGTTCCACCCGCGAATGGCAAAAACCCCCTCCTGAGCTGCAGTCTGCGGTGCGCTGACGGAGATGTGGACGGTTTCGCCAGGCAGCAGCGAGACATAGTTATCGCTGTAATACGCAGGCAGAAGCCGCTGGCGCGTGTGGCTGTCGAGCAGGGTGAGCTTCACCTCCAATGCGGGCTGCTTTCCAGTGTTGCTCAGCGTTACGTCGTATGTGGTTTCCCCTTCTTCAGCATGATGAGTGTAGGAGATGGCCAGTGGCTGCTCAGACATCGCGCTCAAGGCGCGATAGTCGCTCTCGCGTCCTGCGCGCCAATAAACGTTGCGAGAAAGGACATGACCGATTGCGTCGGAAAGTTCGAGTTCCACGAGTGCGACCTTACCCTGCGCATAGGTATCTCCCAAGGAAAGCGAAAAGAGCGGCTGTGTGCCGTTGGCTTTCAGATCGAGCGGCTCATCACGCTGCAGCAGCTTCTCCCCATCAAGCGAGTACACGATAGCGTGTGCGGTGAGCCCAAAAGCATCGTCACGCGTTGTGTTTACCGCCGAAACACTGTCGTTCGAAAGGTCGAGCTGAATATGCAGAGGCTCGCAGGCTTTCATCACTCCGTAGTACGAAGCCTGCGTATCGTAGTCGGAACTGTAAATCTGCCACATGTTGCTGGGCCATGAAGGATGCGTCATCCAGAGCATACGACCGCTGTTGGGCGACCATAGATGCTGGTTGAAGCCTTCGAAAATGGCGCGATGGTTCACGTAGTTGAACATCTGTGCCTTGCGCTCGAAGTCGTGAAAGCTTGTTCCTGCGCCCAGCGCATCATTGATGTGATCGATCAACGGATGTACGTCACCGGCCCAGGTCTGGTGCCAGTCGTGATACGCCCATACGTCGCTCATGGGCCAAACGTCCGCCTGATCCATCGAGGCTTCGAAAGACTCGCGGGTTGAAAGCGACGAAGTGCCGAGTTCCACGGCGAATCCCTTGTCGAGTGTGGTGTAGTAGAGCGCCGGATCCTGATAGCCGTAGGGTCCGCTGTTGCGGAGATTGATTCGATTGGAACCGGGTGTGTAATAGCGCGTGCCGTCTTCCTTGCGGAGCACATCGATGATGCCCTCGTTCAGAATCGGCTGCGGTACACCTTCGTTTCGTCCGCACCACAGGATAATCGAGGGATGATTGCGGAAGCGCCGCACGGTGTCGCGCACATTGTCGAGGAAGAGCGGAACGTCAGCGACTTCGAGGTTGTAGTCCTGTGTTGACTCCCAGAAGTCGTTCCACACCATCAGGCCATACTCGTCGGCGAGTTGATAGAAGGTTTCTTCTGTGTTCTGCCCAACCCAGTTACGGATGATGTTCAGATGAGCATTGCGCTCGAGACGGAAATACGGCTCCAGATGCTCGCGGCTGACACGTTTGAGCATATCGTCCATGCCCCAATTGCCGCCGCGCGCGGCGATGCGAACACCGTTTACCTTCAGCACCAGGTCTGTGAAATCCGGTTCATTGCTGACAGGACGGACCGCCTGTGAGTGTTCGCCCACCAGAGTCATCGATGCAGCCCAGAACTCAGCTGTGTTCCGCATCGCCTCGTGACGTACGTCGACGACTTGTACCCCACGTTCAGCGGCCAGGGTGGGATCGACTTCTACTCGACGGAGATGGCTGGTAGAGTCGAAAAGACTGAGTTCGTAAGTTACTTCCCGCACGCCGAAAGTAAGCTGCCGCGTGTCGGACACGGTACTGTTTTGCTGGACGACGATCTTCAGGTGATACAAGTCGGGATGGCCGTAACCATTGGGCCACCATAGACGCGGATGATCGAGATGCAACTGCGGTGCGTCCTTTGGTGTGAGGTGAACGGTATTCTCACCGGGCTGCAGCGTCGTCTCGTGAGTAAAACTCACGCCTTCAAAGCTGATGAGCAGCTTTGCTTTCGTTACTGTCGCGGAAAGATTCTGCACGGGGATAGACAGGCTGAGGTCGGCCGTTGAGATGTCGGGCAGCGGAAGCTGGCTGATCACTTGTGGGTCCCCAAGCTGTAGCGTGTCCGTGCGCTCCAGGATCACGTCCTGCCAGAGGCCCGTGTTGCGGTCGCGGATCGTGGGGATCCAGTCCCAGCCTTCCGTGGCTACGAAGGTCGGGCCGTCAAGGCACTGAATACCGCCGTTCTCACCCGGACCGGAAGTAAGCGATTCCTCTACGGGAATTCCTGGATGCGGGGGGGGCGAGACACGGACAGCAAGCACATTCTTCCCTTGACTTCGTAATAGCTTGCCGACTTCGAAGCGGCCGCGAAGGAATGCGCCCTTCACATCTCCAAGGCGCTGACCGTTGAGCCAGATCTCGGCCGCATAATTGATGCCCAGGAACGTCAGTGTGTAGGCGTGGCCCGCGCCATCGGTGGGCGTGGTGAATTCGGTGCGATACCAGTAGTCCTGCCTTGCCAGCGACTCAGGAATCGCAAGATTGTTCAGACCATACTCAGGGGAGAGATAGACGCCGCGGTCGACCATGGTTGTAAGCACTGTTCCCGGCACCGTGGCACGCCACCATCCATTGGTGTCATAACCTGCGGTCGAAAGCGCCGCTCCGTCGGCTTTCACCTGCGGCGCTGGGGTCAGATACCAGTTGTTGCGTAGTGCCCAAGCTGCTCCTTCGAGTGGAGTAAGTCCGCTCGCGGTGAGCGGCGGGGCCGCTTTTGCAACCGGCTTCGCGAACGGCGCGTGACTTCGCGGCACAGTGGAAGGGTCTTGCGGTTGCGCGTATCCAGCGTGCTCATAGACTTGTACGGACCACGGTTGGGAGTTCTCCTCGAACGGTAGTAGCGATTCATCCGGTGGTTGCCGGGCGAGTGCGCGGATCGTGGCTACATCCAACGCCTCGGGGCGCAGCTCGACTCCAGCAACCGTGCCACCAAAATGCTCAAAAGGCAGCTCATAGGGCCGTGGGTGATCGGTGTCGGGAGCGGAGACGAGTGGAGTCACCACAGGGGCAACGCAAAGTTCCGGAGCCACGGAGGCAAGGAGCATCTTCCCATGTGCAGCGAGTACTCCATCCACGTAGAACTCTGTCTCGGTGCCATCAGCCACAGCACCGAGCAAATGCCAACCGGCTTCCGTCATCGGTTTCGCGGATACAAGCACATTGCCGCGGCCCATGCGGAAGATGGGACGATAATCCGATAACCCGAAGAATCGCGACTGTTCAGCCGCCGGATCGCCCACGCCTGCTATCAGCGTAGTGGCTGGTGATCTGCCATCGATCTTTACCCACGCCAGTAGCGTGGAAACGCCGTTAGGCCAAAGCATCGTGCTCGAAGACGGAACGATATGCACGATGGCAGGACCTCCAGCGGCGATGTGCGCTGCATATGGCCCGACCGCAACTTCCTGGATGCGCGTCGGCGCAGGACCGATGACTTTGTTCTGCGCAGACAAAAGATACGAAGGCAGCAAAGCCATGCACAGGGCCGCGCCAGAAAGACGTGCGGCGGAGATGCGAACGTTATGTTGAATCATGGCTTCCTATCAAGTGGGAATCGTTGCATCAGAGCTCGGTCAACGCAGCGGCGACGGTTCAGAGGTAAAGGTGGGGGTAGGCAGACCATCGCTGTTGTACAAACTGTTTTCAACAAAGCTGCTCCAGCCGAACCGCACATACATGGGTTTCGTCACAGCGCCAGACTGCACCAGCACGGTCTCCCCCTGCAGGCTGGCTTCGGCCGGAACGAAGTGGTGATCTGCGCCGGCGAGCTCGAAGCCTGTGGCCGTTTGACCGTGAAAGTTCAGGCCGGCGGCGTGGTAGAACCATACGCACATCCCCACGGTTCCGTCAGCCGTACGATAAGGCGTCGCTTCGCGAAACATAGGCCCTTCGAAGTGCGTTGGCTCACCATACACAATGTTACGTGCTGCGAGTGCGAGCCTGTGTCCAATGGTCTGCTTGTCGGGCGGGTGGACATTATGCGGCTCGCCTACATCGAGCGACACCGCCATCGCCGTGTCCTTTACGTCAAGCGCGCGGCGTTGCGCATCGCGAATGAGACCCCACTCTTCATTCGGTGAGTCGAAACTGGAGATTTGCACAAAAAGGAATGGCAGGCGTCCCTGCGCGAAGTGCATGCGCCAGTCGCCGATGAGCGCCGGTAAGAGCGTGGCGTAGTTAGGAGCGCGATCCGGCGATGAGTTCGCCTCACCCTGATACCAGAGGAAGCCGCGTACTGACATTGGCGTCAGTGGCGCGATCATCCCGTTGTATAAGCCGGCGGGCAGCCACGAACCTTCGAACGGATGCCACGGGTGCCAGGGAGCAGGCTGGCCTTTAGCCTTCGCCTCGTCATCCTCGCGCTTCTCGGCCGCTACCGTGGCGTCGAGGTCGGTCTGTTGATCGGCAAAAACAGCACGCTGTGCAAACGCAGGCAGTAATTGTGCATTGGCCCCTAGCGTGTTCATGGATACCCACGAGTCCGCCGGAGTTCCTCCCCACGTTACATCGACGAGACCTACGGGGACGTTTTCGTCCGCGGCGATTTCGCGGCCGAAGAAATAAGCAACGGCGGAAAACTCACTCGCCGTATCCGGCGTGCAAAGCATCCAGACACGCCCGATGTCATCGGCCGGGAAGTCACTGCTCTTTTTGTCTACAATCAGGAGCCGCAGCTTTGAATTGTTTGCGGCTGAGATTTCTTTCGCCTGATCCTTGAGCGGCGCGGAGGGACCGAAGCCTTTCAGTGGAAATTCCATATTGCTTTGTCCGGAGGCAATCCATACATCGCCTACGAGCAGATCGTTCACGACCAAGTCCGCTTCATCACCTGAGATCGTGAGTGCATACGGACCGCCGGCGGATTCGGGTTGCAGGTACACGCTCCATGCTCCACGCGGATTGGCGATGGTCGCAAGCGTCTGCGCATGAAAGTTCAGCAGAAGGTGCGCTCCGGCCGTGGCCCAGCCCCACAGGTGGATAGGGCGGTCGCGCTGCAATACGGCATGATCAGACAGCGTCTTCGGCAGACGCACTGCTGCAGTAGCGTTCGTCGTTGTTGCCGCAGCAAGCATCGCTGCGAGAAGGCACACACGGAAGTTCATTTCATCCTCGCTGTTCGCTTGAGAATTGTTAGCGGTAAGAGGAGTGTTCTAGTATTAGCGTTGTCCATTTCGATGTTGTGTCTCCACTCGTCAACGTATGAAAGGAATCCATGATGCCTGTTCGTTTTCTGCCTGTGGCGTTGCTGCTTGTTTCGAGCACAGCGATAGCCTCGGCGCGAACGATCAAGATCAGCGCAAAGCACGCCGTCCTGAGCGGCCCCGATCTGAGGCTTGTGCAGCGCGAGAAAGAGAAACCCCGGCAATATCTCGCTGGCTTTTCGCACGATGCAGACACAGCCGTATTTCATCTTCGTGCGGGCAAGAGCGGCATCTTTGGCCTTTTCTGCATGTGTCGCATTGCTGTACGAAAGGACGTGGAGATCACCGTAAACTCTGATGAGATTTCGACGATCATCTATCCGGCAAGCGACGGCGGTTTTTCCATGCAGTATTTCGGCATCGCCGAGCTCATACGTGGCGACAACACCGTCACGGTTCATAAAGGATGGGGTGGATTCGAGCTTGCCTCGCTGGAACTGCGGCCAGAGAATGCCGCCCAACCACCCGCGCCGGTGAGCTCCGAGCCCAGCGATGCCGCGGCGACGAATGAAACGCGCTCCTTGTTGGACACATTGCAGGCTGGATACGGGAAGACCACGCTGACCGGCGTTTACAGCGACGAGGATGCAGAGTACATGCGCGCCGTCACTGGCAGGCTGCCCGTTGTGATGGGAGGCGATCTGATGCGCTACAGCCCGGGATTTCTGCTGCACAGTTCCGACACTCGGCATGAGGTGGAACGGCTCATCGCTGCGCATCGACGCGGACAGATCGTGACACTGTCGTGGCATTGGGCGTCGCCGCTGGGCGCGCTCAACACATCGCAGGAGCCTTGGTTCCGTAGCTTTTACACCGACGCCACTACCTTCGACGTGCGTGTCGCGCTCGAAAATGTCCAATCGCCGGAACACAAGGCGCTGCTCAGCGACATACATCAGATTGCTATCCAGCTCCGCCGGCTGCAAGATGCCGGCGTGCCCGTGCTGTGGCGTCCCCTGCATGAAGCGGAGGATGAAGATTTTTGGTGGGGCGCCAAAGGTCCAGAGACGTTTCAGGCATTGTGGAAGCTGCTTTATCAGCAGCTCACCGAGATGGAAGGCATTCACAATCTTCTCTGGGTCTTCACGAGTGGTGGCGACTTGGCCTGGTATCCCGGAGATGCGTATGTCGACATCATCGGCATCGACGGCTATCCGAAAAACATTCACGACGCACAAAGTGCACTCTGGACTACCCTGCAGCGGCAGTTCACGGGGCACCGGATGCTCACGATCAGCGAGTTCGGCGGAATGCCTGACCTGCCGCGCATGCAGCAACTGGGCGAGTGGTGGAGCTACGCCGTACCCTGGTCTGTTCAACTGGGCCCGCGCAAGAACGATCCCACGGAGCTGAAGCGAATCGTTCTGAGTTCCAGCGTGGAAACACTCGCACCGCAAACGCAAATTGCCCCTGAGGCAACGACCTCCGCCGGATCGTCGCAGCCCTAAGCGGACCCGTAGCGAGCGTTCGAGCCATGTCGCCTTGTGGGCTCGATCAGATTCGTCGTGCAGCCCGCTCTTGATCATTACCGCTTCCTCGACGAGTGCGAAGCGGCGAGACGAATCGTCAGAGCGGAGCCGTTGTATTGCACCAGGCGGCCCGCGGATTCCTTCTCTCCCTTGCCTCTCTCACCCGCGACGACAACAACACTAAAGCTGCGCATCGCCTGTTCCCCCGGGAAACTCCCTTCACGAGCGCTGAGCCTGAGCGTCTTCGTGTCATCATCCCACTGCATCGGGATCCAAGAGTACTGCTTCTTTTCGTAGTCGTAGGTAGTGCCATCATCTTCATAAAGGCGAAGAATGCCGTCGTGTCCGGGATAGATCCGCAGCTCCACAGGAGCATCAGGTTTCTCGTCCGCGTATTGGACCTCTGGCCCTAAGGGCAGGATACTTCCGGCGCGAATATAGAGCGGCATGATCGATAACGGCGTGCGCTTGGTCACCCGCCTGCCTCCTTCGACTTCGGCACCGGTCCAGAAGTCATACCAACGCGCGCCGACTGGCAAGTAGACCGAGCGATTGACTGCGCCGGCCTCGGTCACCGGTGCTACCAGCACCGAGGGGCCCAGCATGAATTCATTGTCGATATCGAGACTGTTCGAATCCTCGGGAAAATCGAAGGCCAGCGCGCGCATCGGGGTGTAACTCTCCAGCGTCGTCCGCGCTGCAAGCGTATAGCTATAGGGAAGGAGCCGGTAATGCAGGCGGTCGTACAGAGTCAGGATGTCCTGCGCCTGCTTTCCATACGACCACAGCTCATTCTGATTGTTGGTACGAGTGCCGTGGACGCGAAAAATGGGACAAAAAGCTCCGTACTGGAACCAGCGGACGAATAGCTCGCGATACTTCGGGTCGTCGGTGTTGCCACCGAGGAAACCTCCGACGTCCGTCGTCCAGTACGGCAACCCGGACATCGAATAATTCAGGCCTGCTGGGATTTCGCGGCGCAGCGTCTCGAAGTTTGTGGCGATGTCCCCGGACCATACGGCTGCGGCGTTCCGCTGCATTCCGAGGAAGCCGGAGCGTGTCAGAATGAAGACCCGCTGCTTGTCAGTCACACTGCGCTCACCGTCGTAGATGGCCTTGGTCGTCATGAACGGATAGGCATTCGCGACCGGCGCGCCTTCCTCCTCCGCGATTGTGGCACCGTTCAGAATCGAACCATGTTCTTCCGCGTACAAATCACCGGGCTCGGTCGAATCCATCCAAAACGCATCGACCCCGATATCGAACAGTTCTTTCTTGATTTGTTTCCAATAGACCTTTCGGGCCTTGTCGTTATAGGCATCATAAAGGCGTGATCCCGGGTAGTACGCCGGGTAGACATCGTTTCCTTCGTCGACGAAATATTTGCTCTCGTCGAACTCGCTGAAGGCTTCACTGCCAGGTTGAAAGAACGGCCATACAGAAGCCATCATGTGGAAGTGCTCGTTATGCAGCGTTTGTACCATGCTTTTGGGGTCTGGGAAGTATTTATTGAAGACTCTTGAACCCATCGCGGTTTCGTAACCGGCATCCAGCACAATGTTGTCGATGGGGATCTGCAGCTCGCGATACTTTGCGGCGACGCTCAACAGTTCCGATTGGCTGGTGTAGCCAAGTTTTGACTGCCAGTAGCCATAGGCCCAGAGTGGATACATGGGGGCTGCCCCGGTTAGCGTTCTATAGCCAGCGATGATGCGGTCGAACCTTGGCCCAACGATAAAGAAGTAGTCGATGATCTTAGCGAGGCTGGACTGGAGCTCAAGCACGGGCTGAAACCGATTGTTCCAGCGAGTTGCGGAAGCATTGTTCCAAAGGATCCCATAACCCTTTGACGAGAGGAAGAATGGGATCGAGATGTTTGTGTTGTCCTGTGACAGCTCCATCTCCAGATTTCTCTGGTTCAGAAGACCATTCTGGTGCTGGCCCAGGCCATAGAAGCGTTCTTCAGGCGTAAGGGCGAACCAGGTCGAGGCCTCGTAATACTTACCGCTCGCTAACGGACGCATGACACGGGGGTACGGCCAGCTGGACTCACTGACCAGAGAATGGTGGGCCGCGTCCTCATAACGAATGGCGCCGCTGCGACGGTCGACAGTGACATGCACATCCTCCGTGTCGACGAAAATCTCGCGGTCTGTCTGGCTCAAGCGGAATGGAGTGGTCGGGCAAGAGGACTCGATGATTTCTGGTGTCTTGATCGCAGGGATCGAGTTCCCCGATGCAAAAGACACGCGAACGATATTCGCAGCGCAGGGCTCGATACGGAGTGTTCCACCAATCAGGTGAACGAACACGGCGTAGGATTGAACATCCACGGATTGCACGACAGGTTTTGTATTCTCTCCAGCATCTGCCCACGATCTCTGCGGCATCGCTATCGTCGCAACCGCGATGGCCACACTTAGAGACAAGCTCCCCAGCCGGCCCAAACGCGTACCGCTATCCCACCGGCTTTTCATCAAACTGTTCCCTTTCCATTCTGTGGACACTCTTGCGCTGAAGCTTTTCCTGCGGCCTCTGGTGCGGGAGGAAGCCCATCTTCACGATTGCCCCGCCTTGAAGATGCAAACGCGTGTCTCCGGCGTGTCGATGGTTTGCAACTTGGGCCGCCCATAAAAGCAGGGCGGCCGTTGTGCGGAGTTCGCAAGAACAATCTCTCCGCGAAGTGATCATGATCCGCAGGCATCCCCTATTGCACGGTCACCTGTAGGGTGTACGGAATGGAAACCTGGTTGAAAATTCCGTAAACCGTGAGAGGTGATCCGTTAGTGCCCGTCACCACGACGCTCCCAACCTGTTGCGCGGTGATAGAAACTGCGTACTTACCAGAGGGCGTAACGGGTGTGCTGGGCTCCGTCGAAAAATTATTGCTGGAGCAGGAAGCGAGTCCAAGCGTGGCTCCGGCGAGCGTGATCACGCAGGCCAGAGAAAGCAGGCGGAGATCTTTGAACCTGCGACGCGCAACCAGCCCAATCAGCCCAAAGCCGAATAACACCGCAAAGGTAATCGGCGAGCGCGATATGTGATCGCTTGCCATCGTCGAGATGTTCGTGTTGATCGTCACCGACACGGATACCGGCTTAGAAGGATCGGTATCAATGACGAACTCATCAGGATGGAGAACCCCAGCCTGATCCGTGTAGTTGCCGCCCGAGAAGCTGCAAGAAGAATATGCAGGCAGCCCCTGGCAAGCGAAGCTGACGGGAAGGGTGTAATTGTTGAGCGCTTGGTTCCCAAGCGATGACGGGAATGCAGGGTTAGTGCTTACGCCGTATCCGAGGAGCGAAGAAACGCTGAGTTGTATGGCCCCCGTTCCGTTCGAGAGTGTCAGGCTACCAGGGTTCGGCGATAAAGAAACGCTGGGGTTCCGCAACTCATTGAACGTGAGCGGGCCGCCCGCAGTTGTCATGGTAGCTGTTGCCGCAAGATAGTTCGAGTCCCCGGGGTACACGATCGTCACCGTCTGGGGCGTGAGCTCATTCGGCGAGTTGTTGTTCGTGCTGATCGGCAAGCAACCCGGTTGGAAAGTTGCCTCACCAGCGGCCGGTGTTCCCAACGTTGTTCCGCAGCTACCAAGCGACGAGGTTAGGCTAACAGCAGAGGGATATGGGGTGGAAGGCGGAAGTCCAGCCGCACCATTAATCGTCACTACAAGGTTGTAAAGGTAGCTTTGGAACTGGGTCTCGTTCGTGGGGGAAGCTCCGCCAGTAGAAAGGATGTACGTGGGAAGCGAAGGAATCGTAAACGTCACCGCTGCCTTTGCCACCGTGGCCGTGGTGGAGGCAGTGGCCGAGGCGTAGGTGCGATCTCCGACGTACTTCACAGCAAAGGTGTGGCTGCCGGCTGTGATAGCCGTCAGTGTGACCGTTACGGTACCGCCGGAGAGGGTGGCACTCGTTGGGTTTGCCCCGTCGACTGTGATGACGACTGTTCCGGTCGGTGCAGCTCCACCAGCGGCCGCTGCGACAGTCACCGTCACAGGAACGCTGATGACATTCGCTGAGCTGGCAACGGAAATCGTGGCGCTGCCAGGGGTCGCTAGCGCAGTTCCAGTTCCTGTCGCATTGATCGCGACCGGAGCGTTGCTCAAGTTCCCTTGAACGGTGATGGTGCTACTGATGGCGCCTTGGACACCTGGTCCAGGGGTCAGCGTCACAGTAGCGTCACACGTATCCCCCACCGTCACGGCCGAGGTACAGCCTGTGACGGAAAAGTCCTGCGTGTCACTACTCGAGAAGCCCGTCACGGTAAGCGACGAGTTGCCAATGTTCTGCAACAAAACATCCTCCGGTGTCGCGCTGGAAACAGTGCCAAATGACAGCGACCCGTTGACACTCACGAGGTGTAAATTCTCCGCGCCTTGGTCAGCAATGGTTACGTTGCCAGACTTATCGATCGCGATGGCTGTTGGGTTGGTGACGCTCGCAGCGATGGTCGTCTGCGCGCTCTGCGTCAGCACGCCACCTACATTGGGTATGCGAACGGTTCCGCCGGAAATCGTAGCGTAAAGCGCTCCGCTTGGATCAAAGGCCAAGCCTGTCGCCGCACCAAGCGAGGTCACAACGGTTGTTTGTGTGCCTAACGGCTCCTGCAATTCGATCAGATTTTGATTGTCCACCACATAGGCATTGTTACTGGCATCCACCGCGATGGCGGCAGGTGCCGTAAATCCGGTGATGTCCTGCTCCGGACTCAGGAGGCCACCGGAAGTTGCGCCCGCCAGTCCGAGCTTCACAACTCGACCGTTGCTCGGGTCCGCGACGAACAGGTTGCCGACGCCATCGGCGGCCAGCTTCAGGTTGGAGCCAAGTCCAGTTTTGATCGTCACCTGTCCAGCAGCATTGAGACCAGTCGATCCATAAGGCACTTCGATAACATTACCGCTATCACCGATGAACACATCGCCCGCTCCATCGACAGCAACCCCTGTCGGTGCCGTCAGGCCGGTTCCAATGGATACACCGACGGTTGCGTTGGTCGACCCTTTGGCATACATCAGCACCTCGCCAATACCACCATCGGCAACGTAGCTATTGCCGCTCGCGTCGACCGCAACCTGAGACGGAGTTTTGAAGCCGCTGCCGATTGCGGACTCTGCAGCTGGGCTGATCGAGACAGCCGATCCGAGGCCGATAGCATGCAGCGACGTGGTTGCAAGTACGTTCGGGGTATTGTCCAGCATGACCAGCTTCGCCGAGACGCTGCCTGCCGAGAGAGGGTTCACCTGGACATCCACCGTGCAGTTATCGCCAGCAGCGTAAGTTGTCGACGTAGAGCAGGTTCCACCGCTCACGACGCTGAAGTCAGCAGCGCCGCCGGCCTCTTCGATTGCAAAGCTGGCTGGCGCAACGCTGCCGTTGAACGCATAATTCACAGCCGTCGCTGGGGTTGCCGTTCCGACAGCCGAAGATCCAAGATCGAGCCTGCCGAGTCTCACCTTAGCCACGTCGGCCTGACCGTTGGACTGCGTCGTTGTGGTGGGCACATAGAGAATCTGGCGCGTCCAATCAATGGACACATTACCCTGTGCAGCATCCGAAGTCAGAAACACAGAATTGGCGGTCTGCGGTAATGTCCCGGCGGAGGTGGCAGCCGGAATCATAACGACACCCTTCGCGCCGTCGCTGACGTAGAGATTCCCTTGAGGGTCAGCTGTTACTGCCGTCACGTCAGGAAGGTTCGGGTCAACCCGAATAAGACCCGTATCGGTCTGAAGGTCCATGGTTCCGGCAGGAATCATAAGCACCCCGGGCAGTGGGTGGGGGAAGTCTCCGCTCGACGACTGGTTTTCAGTGAAGTAGATGTTGTTCCACTTATCTATCGCGACCGACATGGTATATCCCGATGCGTGTTGCAGAAAGATCTGTATCTGGCCAGCGGTCGCCACACCACTGCTCACCGTTATGGGGAAGAGCCCGATCCAGGAATCGCCGGAATCATACGTACCGACGATGAGGTTGTTATTGCTATCGGTTACCATTCCCTTCGGCTGTACGTATCTGGAGTTCAGGTCGGCCGGCCAATATTGATAGGGATAGTTACCCCCGATAATCGTCAGCGCGCTCGGGCAATTTTGCGTTGCGTTGTTGGGGCTGACGGCGGTGTTTACCGAAGCAAGATCTGGCCATGTCTTCGTCGTGGGATCGTACGGCAAGCGGAGGACGCAGTTGGCCCAGTTCCCTTCAAGGTAGAGCGTATTATTCGAGTCAATCGCAAAGCCCGGGTCCTGATATCCGCCGAGCGATCCCGTAGCCAGCAGTGTAATCATTGGGCTGCCGTCAGCGGGAAACTCGTACAGTGCTCCGTTCGAAAAGTCCTGCACCAACCAATCTCCATTCGTCGTAATCGCCGAGGCCGTAAGATTGCCCCAGGCCGGCGATACCGGGTGTGTCAGACCAGTGGAGATACTCGAAGTCGCCTGGGGCACAGCCGTCTGGCCGGGCGCTTCCAGGCAGAACAACATGCTGCACATCAGCAAAACTAATGTGCTTTTGGCCTTCCAGTAGCGGGACATCGTCGACTCGGTGGTCATACCACTCTCCTTCATACTCTTCATCAGCTTTTTGCATCGATGACATCGGTCATCCGTGCAGAAGGGCTTTGGATTCGTTTCCCGTCGTGAAGGAGCCCACTCCTCCACGACGGCTAGATCTTCCGCAAGACGAGCAGCGGGTTACTTGACGGTCACCGGAAGAGTGAACGGAATCGAAACTACTGCTCCAGTCGCCGCGTCCGTTGCCGTGACAGCGACGGTGCTACTGCCGCTCGGCGTAACGACCACCGGCGCTGGTGGGGTGTGCGTATACCCTGCGTTCGTGCAGCCAACGATTCCGGCCAGGGAACCGACAAACATCGCAAGGCAAGCCATGGTCAGCAGGTGAGACTGGAACCGCTTGCGTCGCCGCAGACCCAAACCCAGGATCCCCAAGCCGAATGTCCCTGCGAAGAAGATGGCGTCCACGTGCGGATTGAACTTCCGCAGTTCACCGACGTTCACGGGAATGTTGGTATTGATCGTTAGGGTGACCTGCGCGGAGCCATTGGCGGTGAGAATTGGCACATTTGGAGTACTGAAGGAACACTCCGAATACTTCGGAAGAGTCGTGTTATCGCAAGCCAGATTGACAGCAACTTGTGGTCCGCCGTAGTTGACTAATCCCTGCAGTGTCAGCATCACCGAGCTCGAGACCCCCGCGGATACGGTCAGTGAAGAAGGCGAGGCCGTGATCAGGACGCTTGGATTGATGATGCTGAACGTGCTGATCGGAATGGTGGCCTGTGCGAAGTTCTGATCGCCGGAGTAGACCGCCGTCAGCGTGTATGTGCCGAGCGGAAGAGCGCTGAGACTGAATGTCGCCTGCCCCAGGCCGCTTAGCGTCACAGGGCCTTGGGAAGGATCCGCTAGTGACGAACCATTCATGAACGTGATGGTTCCCGTCGGCACCCCAGCCGTGGAGTTTACCGTCGCCATAATCGTACCAACGCCGTGCAAGCCGATATAAAGCGCCGGCGTCGTGACGGTGAACGTCGGCGTCGCGGGATTAACAGTGAAAGTAACTTGCTTAGCCGAACTAGCCGCGAAATCGGGCGCCGTGCCTGCGGTGCCGAAACCCTTGTAGGTCGCGTTCACGTTATAGGTACCGCCCGCCAGGTTGGAGAAGGTGAAGGTGGCGACCCCACTGCCGTTCAACGTCTGTGTCGAAGATCCGACATTGTTGTTGATCGAAAGTGTGACATCTCCCTGTGGCGTTCCGTCTTGAGAAGCGACCGTCACAGTGATCGTCAAATTCCCGGGATAGGTGATCGAGGAGATCGGCGAAATTGTCGTTGTTGTCGCCGAGCGATTGTCTACAGCGGGACTGTCAGAAACGGTGAGCGTGGCCGTTGCCACGTTGCCCGCATTGCTGTAAATAGAGAGCGCGGCACTTTCAGTACCCGAGAGGATGCTCGGCGTGACACCGACGCCGAAGTAGCAGGCAGCGCCGACCGCTGTGGGCGCCGAAGGATCGCATGCCGGCACGTCATTGGGTGTCTGCACGGAATAATCGGCAGCCAAAGCTCCGCTATAGGTATCTCCACTCAAGGCCGAGAAAACAAGCGGCTGATTACCAATGTTGAAGATCTGCGCCTCGCCTGTAGTCAGGATCAACGGCGTGACCGTGCCCAGATTGTAGCTTCCGTTGATGCCAACCTGCGCCACGGTCTCTACCGCGCTGGGGCTCAGATACGAGACGTAAAGATCGCCGGTTCGATCGATCGCCACACTCGTTGGCGACTTGAGGTTCGTCGTATCGATCGGAACTACGCTGTTGATACTCAGTGCTCCACTCAGCATCGGAATTCGCACCAGGCTTGCGGATTCGGCAACGTAGATAGAGCCAGAAGTATCCAGAGCGAGCCCCGTAGCCGCCCCCGCGAGCTGCGTTGTAATCGTCGATTGCCCGCCCCAGTACGATACTTCGTCTAAGTTCAATCCATCAGCGATGAAGACGTTCCCCGAACCGTCAACAGTCACCGCCGTGGGTGCGGTAAATCCGCTGCCGACCGTCACTGTCGTACCGGCAAGGAAGGTTGATGCGACTGTCGGTGTGGATACTTTGACGACCTGCGCCTTATCTTTATCCGCAACGTAGAGATTCCCTGCCCCGTCAACAGCCAGGTTCAGGTTGTTGCCGAGACCTGAAATAAGTGCCGTCTGACCAGCGCTGTTTAAAGCTCCCGACTGATACGGGACCTCGAACACCTTGCCGGAATCTCCAATGTAGACATTGCCGACGCCGTCCACGGCAACCCCTGTCGGCGCTGCGACATCCGTCCCAACTGCGACGCCCGTGGATGAGCCGGTAGCATACTCAAGTACCTTGCCCTGCCCTTCATCCGCGACGTAGACATTGCCCTTGACATCGACAGCAATCTGCTTTGGCTGGTTGTATCCCGAACCGATGGCGGTCTCTGCTGGAGCCCCAAGGATGGAGATGCCGGGACCTTGTCCCTGTCCATAGAGATTTACTGCGCTCTTTGCGATGATGTTGTTGCTTGCATCAAGCATCTGCAACTGGCCACTAACATTTCCGATGACTGTGGGGTTCAATGCAATCCAGTACGGACAGTGTTGCCCTGCCTGGTAAGTCGTTCCTGCCGTGCAGGGAACCACTGTCGTGTCGACTGTTGCCGGACCAGAGGGTGTAGCTGGATTCATGATGGGATTGGTCGTAACCACGGAAAAGTCGGAACCGGACTGACCGTCTTCGACGAAGACAAACTTCGAGGGCGTGACGGCACTGTTGAAGGTGAAGTACACACTTGCGGTTGAACCGACCGTACCAAGGGGAGAGATTCCGGCGTTGGCGCTGCCAAGGTTGTATATCACGAAGTTCAAAGTGTTTGGGTAGACCGGGGGCGCGGCCGCCTTGGAATCGATCGGCGCCCACCCCGAAGTAGCGGTAGGAATCCAGAGAACGCCGCGGGGATCTATTCCGACCGACGCCGTCGCCGTCACAGGAGAGAGCAGCGTGGAGTGGCCCCAGTTCAGCGACGAAGCTGTTGCCGTTGTCGGACTTCCACTTTCGTTGGGCACCAGGAGGACCCCATCGAAGTTGCCATCGCCTCCGCTCGTGCCACCCGTATCGATCGTGCTGGATAGCACAAGATCACCCGCAGCATCCACGCGTATACCCTTGAAGTTGTACCCGTCTGCAGGAGGATCGATGCGAACCAGAGGAGCAACCTCGCCCACAACATTGGCGGACGCCCCGGCTGGAATCATCCAAACTCCAACTGCGACAGTCGTCCTCGAGTTATACGGCTCTTCGACGAAGAGCACGTTACCCGCATGATCGGTCGTAATCTTCGCGGCCACGGCGGTGAGGCTCTTGACCAGCACGGTTGCCGTTCCCACGTTGCCGCTGGCATCGACCGTGAACTCCATCATCTGTGGATTGTTCTCAGTGCTGATGACCATCGTCTGAGTGCTCCCACCGTTGCCGTCGAGGAACGCAATCTGGTTGACGCCCAGTGCGCCAACCAGGTTATCGCCCGCGCTCCAGGCGCTGCTCGCGGTGAGAGGCCAGGTATTCGTCGTCGGGTCGAATGGGACACGGTAAAAGTCAGGCTGCGGTCCATAGATGCCGCCGATATATAGGTTGTTCCACTGGTCCAGCGCCATACCGCTGTTCCAGAAGGCCCCATTGCCACGCAGCACAGCACCGGGGGCCGAAAGCGTAATCAGGTTCGTCGTTCCGGCTTGAATCTCATACAGCGCGCCGGCTTGCGTGTCGAGCACGAGCACGTCTCCGTTATTTGCCACGAGGATCTGATAGATCTGGCCGAGTTGCTGGCTCGCCGTCACAGAGTTGGGCGTGATCGAGCCGGCGATCACCGGCGTCTGCGCCACCGCGGGCGAGTACCCTAGCACGGCACTGAGTAGCACCAGCATCCAAAGCTGTGCAAGCCGACGATGAAATGCTGCGGGCACGGTAGCCATACGTATTCCTCCAAAACTGCTTCTGACCGTCGGCCTGGAAAAGGTGCGCCGGTCTGTCATTTTCCCTGCGGCGCGTTCCGCCGCAGCTTACTTCAGATCTTCCACTCCGTCCGTTCTCGCATCTCGTCAAGAACGCCCGAAGATTGATATCAGAACGTGTACTTCGCGCTCAATTCAACCAGCCTGCTTCCCTGCTTGATCTCGGCGATGCCGAAGCCGGGCTCCGTGAGATTAGAAGTTGTAAGCCGCTGCCCGGCAGTGCCAAACTGTTGGGCCAACGTTAGGTCGCTCCCTGTGTCGTTGGAGTTGAACGACGTTAACGGATGATTCAGGAAGTTGAACGCCGCCAATCGGAACTGCAGGTTGTCCTTGGCTCGAATCTTGAAATTCTTGAGCACCGTAAGGTCGCTATTGAAGAACGCGGGCCCATGAAGGTAGGGCGACCGCAGTGTTCCGTTCTGCTCTGGCAGCGGTATGCCGTAGCAGGTTGGATTGATGTACTGGTGAGCCGCAGGCCCGCCCGCCGGGTTGCAGTAGATCGTCGGATAAAGCCCAATGTCGGGCGTCCCCAGCCAAACGGTGGAATTGAGATTCGTGACGCAGTAGTGATTTCCATTCGCATCCGCCGGAATATGGTAAGTGCTCACGCATGGTGTGGTGGGATTCGATTGGTTCTGATACTGAACCTGCACCGGCTGAATCTGTCCGTAGCCGAAGCCGAAATTTTCACCTTGATTCGATGCAAGATTCTGGCCACTCAGAATGGATGTAATACCCGAGATCTGCCATCCGTTCAGCGCCTGGCGTAGCAGAGCAGAACCAAAGTGATAGTGCGAACCAAGATCGACCAGGTAATGAATGTTGAAGACGTGTGTGCGGTCGTAAGGCACAGGATTGTAATCATTGCGCAAATTGAACGGATCGGCCGTATATCCGGTCGCAATTCCGAGGTTCTTCGAGAACGTGTAGTTCGCTCCGAAATCGGCCTTGATTCCAGCGGACTTAACCAGCGTCGCATACCCGTTCCATTGGACCTGTGCGCTGTTATAGGACGAGTAGAAGGTGTGCTTCAACTGATACACACCAGAGTAAAAAGGATAGGGACGGAAAAAGTCAGTTTCCGCTGTCGTCAGCGATCCAATGTCGGATGGTGCGAGTCCCCCCGTGACAGTGCTCGGGATGGATTCGAGGTTGACGTTGAACAACGCTCCCGGAACGATATTGTTCAGGCTGGCCGCGGAGTTGTAGCCGCTGTCCAAATTCCGTCCGTCCGCTCCGACGTACGACACTTCTATCTGCGACCGAAGAGGCAGCCACGTGATTGCCTGATCGAACGTGAAATTGTATTGATAGAAGATCGGACGGGTCGAATCGGTCGACGAGATCGTATAAACACTGAAATCAGTCGGATTCGTCGGCGATTGGTCTTCGATCGAATCGAAGCTCAGCTGGCCCTGTAGATAGCTGGTCTTGTAGCCCTGCGCGGTCGCCGCGGCTTGGGCGTATGGATTGAACTCTTCATAGCTGCGGTAGATGCCCCAGCCACCACGGACAATGCTCTTACCTGTGCCCATCACATCCCACGAAATACCAACGCGTGGCGAGGCCCACACCGCGGCAGGTGAGTTAACGCTGTTCGCAACGGAGCTGTCGATCCCGTGCCAGGTGACGCCCGGATCATTCACGCTCGCACAATTGCGCGTGGCTCCGCTACATTGGTCGCTATAGAGCGCCGGAGAGAAGGTCGCGAGACCATTGCCATGCCGATCTGTCCACGCGCCGATGTGCTCCAAACGAAGACCCAGGTTCAGCGTAAACCGCCTCAGGCTCCATGTGTCCAGCACGTAACCTGCGATCGTTTTGGCGCCCATGTCGACGACCGGAGAAAAGTTTGTCTGTTGAAATGAGTCGGCATAGCCCAGGTACATCAGCGCATTCGGGTTCATGCACGAGCCGAGATAGGCAGCCCCAGAAAGACGCCCATTCCCGGCCGGATCCGAGCCCTCACATCCCGTAAACTGCGTGGCAGATCCAATCAAAGCATTGTTGCCCTCGAAGTACTCATTACCAGGATTGAAGGTAAAAGCACCCTGCGGGAAAGCGCCATAATCCGCGAGCCCGTTTGTGATCCGGCTTTCAAAATAAAAACCCGTTTTAATCAGGTGCCGTCCACGCTGCCACGTCAGGTTGTCCGCAACGTCAGGCGTGGTCTTCTTCGAACGCACATGGTTGGCGTAAAAGCCGCCTGGCATCGTGATGTTCGGATAACCGTTCTGCCCGTTGCCCAACAGCGCCGGCACTGAGTAGTCGCCGCTATTCTTATAGACACCAAAGTAGTTGTAGTTGCCGTTGCCTGCCGTACAGGTGCCATTAGCCCGTTGAGTAGCATCGTTGCAGTTGTAGCTATTCAGGTCAAAGCGATCGACCGCTTGCGGCTTGCCCATGTTACCCGGCGAGCTCACCAGCGACAGACCCAAATTCAATTCGTTCGTCAGATGCGGATTGAAATTGTGAACGTAGTTGATGAACATTACGTTGGAAATGTCGCCGTTTGTCACATCGGCAGGATAGAGAACAGCTCCTGAAGAAGTGCCAAAGCTCACGGGCACCTCCGATATTTGGCGCTGTAGGTAGTAGCCGGCGCTCAGAAGGTTATGGTCGTTGATGTGGTAATCGATCTTCGAGTGGAACTGCGATCCGTTCTGCGTCTGCAGTACCTCCTGGATATAGTTGAAACCGGAATCGTTAGTGAACGGGTTGGCGTTCGGCAAGGGCAGCCAATTCAGTAAGCCAACGCCGCTGCTGTTGCCGAGCCCGGCGATATTGCCATCCGGAACCTCCGTGCCATTGGGAAGGAAGTTCTCCGTCTGACACATCGGGAGTATGGCATTCGGATTCGCCTTTCCGTCTGGCCGAGCTCCACAGAGCTCGCTGTTCAGTGAAGAAAGGCCGAAGTCCCCACGGCGCTCCGCCATCGTCGGCACCCAGCTTCCCAGCGTCCCAGGGGAGAATAGCTGGTTAGAGTGCTCATACGCGACGTAAAAGAAGAGCTTGTCCCGGTTGTGATTGAAATCCGTAAACGGGAGCAGGACTGGACCGCCAATCATGCCACCCGGGTAGAAATACTGGCCAGCGGGGCGCGGTTGCTCCAGATGGTTGTTGTACCAGCCGTTACTGTTCAGCGACGTGTCGCGGGCAAAAAAGTAGACCATTCCGTGAAATCCGGAAGTTCCCGATTTACCGATAGCATTGATAATCGCTGGCCCCTTGGCATTGTCTGCACCGAAGGTCGAGGTCGTCACCTTGACTTCACTAACCATGTCCACGTTCAGGTTCATGATCGTGCCGCCGTTGCTGTTGATATCCGTAATGGATACGCCATCGAGCACGGTGGCGATCCCATTGGTACCAGTGCCGTTAGCGGAGAAGGAGCCGCTGGGACCGCTTAAGCCGACAACCGCATCGCTGTAAGCGGGCTGGTTGGACACCCCCGCCGGGGCCGTGGCAAATCCAGGCAACATGCGCAACAGCTCGCCTGCGTCGCGGCCTACGATCGGCAACGTCTGTAACTCTTCGCCGGTGATGACGTCGGAATGCTCGGGAGAACTGAGGTCCTTCATGTCCGGCGTCACGGCCTCGACCGTGATCTCTTGGTTGGCAGCCCCCACCCGGAGGCGGATATCCGAAAGGGCGATCTGATCGCCGGGACGCAACGGGAACGGCTGGGACTGCCAGCCGTCAAAAGTTGGCGCAGTCACTTTTATCGTGTACGCTGCACTCGGCGGAATTCCGGCAAACGAGAAGTAACCGGATCCGTTCGCCTCAGCGGTGCGCTCATCCTTCGTCAGAGTGTCAGTAAGCGTGACGGCTGCGTGCGGCACCAGGGCGCCGGACTCGTCCTCCACGGTACCGGTAACGGTTCCGGTGACCGCCTGACCGAAGATCTGGGTCTGCGCCAACAGCAGGGTTGCGAACAGCAGTACCCGTACCGCCAGCGATGTCCTCATGCTAAAAAACGACCTCATCCCAAATACCTCCGACTTCTCACGCCCATCTACGCTCAGCCCGTAACCATTACTCGCCGTCATATCTGGCGCTTCCATTCCAGCGAACCCTGCGGTTCGGCTTCTCTGCAAATCACTACTGCCCGTTCCGGCATCGAACTTTACTCAAGCCGCCTCGGATTTCCGAGACACTCGAATCCGGCCCTGCAAATCCAGCAGTCTCGGAACGTTCAGATAAGCAACTTTGATTGCCAAGTCACTAAACGTTCGCGCTGGCACAATCCACAAGACCCGTACAGTACATTACGGAGTCAAGTCGCGTAATATCTTCGTTTCGCTGGAATATTTCAGCATTTTGGACAGCCGCATGCCTGCGTGCAGTACCTAAACTACCTCTGCGCTCGCGCGATCGTAGAAGCAGCGACGGAAAGTAGCTAAGCTGTGGGGCACGTTTATGTTGGTCGCTGCGATGCGTCGCTCATGTTTGAGCCGCAAGACGAGACGCTCGCCAGCAGAGGAGACAGCAATATTCGGAGCTATACCATCGCCCGATCACCATTGATGAATGGCAACGATCTCCACCGCAGCGGGAACATCGTCAACGACCTGGACGTGAATCACTATCTGCAGATTCTTGCTGCTCCAGCCCGCAGGTGCGGTTCGGGCGAATGCGTTGATCTTTTCGGAGCTGCTCAGAAACTCGGCTGCGGCCTGCGTCCCATACTGGCCAATCCCCGCAGCCGTCATCCGCGTCTGGCCTCGGTCGCCGTTCAGCAAACGGGAAATAATCGCATAATCGTCGGTAGTCCTACCGTCCGGTTTCACGTTTACTTGCCAAGTGCGCTTTGGATTTTCCGCATCCCGAATGGTATCGCCGCCGGAAAAGCTAAACCGCAGTGGACTTGTAGTGTTCAGCGTCCACTGGTTGTTGAATGCACCGAGCAATACGATGGGTGCGGCATGAAGATCGCCCGGCGAGATATCCTGCGCGAACCGTAACTCATACGGCTTTTTTAGCTGGACCATTGCAGAAGTGATCGCTGTAACGGCGGAAACATCTCCAGTCGTCAAATACGCGTTGCTGGAGGGCTGCAAGCTACGGACGCCGGCAAGATCGAGGCTAGCCAAATCAACTGCAAATTCCGGACCGTTGTCCCCGAGGTGATGCGATTTCCTATATTCCTGAAGAAACTGCGGGGAAAACCGATAGACCACGTTCGTTCCCGTGTAGACGATCACTGGCATCGGATTTCTCAGAACAGGTGCCCAGAACTGGTCGAATGCAGTAGCTTTGGGCATCGTAAAGAACTTCAATCCAGCAACCGCCACGATCAACACCATGACCGCACCTGCAAGAAACAACCAGCCGTTCCCCTTAGCCCAACGAGCCGAATCGGCTTCCGCGGCGAGAGCAACCGGGCTGGCCTGCGGAGGTATAGGTGCGATGACGGCCGTCGCTTTGGCTGGCTCCGCTAGAATGGGCTCTTCGGCAGGGACAGATTCAGGCACACCCGCAAAACGGAAGGTCACCCGGTAGTGCCCGGGAGGAATCTCAATCCGTGTTTGCAATGGCTCGAGGCTGTCACTCTGGTAGTACTGTGCCAGGCGCTTTCGAACCTCAGCCATACGAGCACGCACAATGGGGTCGTTCGCCGTATCATAATCCGGACGCCGTCCAAAGACCGCCGCTCCAATCACTCGCTCACGCAGAAGATCGCTCTGATCATTCAAGGTTTGTTCGATCACATACCGGAGCAAATCTTGGCACTGTTTGCTGCTTCGGAACTGCAAGCTGCTCAGGATGGAAGAAAGTGTCCTCCGAACCTGAGCGATCTCCCTGGAACCCATCAGATCCGATATAGGTGTGTTGAGGAGTGAATCTGAAGTGCTTCGCGGGTCGATTCTTTGCTCCGAAATTTCTTTTTGCAACGCATCCATGGGGGAGTACTGTACCTTCCGGCAAGAATTCTATCGGGATAAATCGAGCTTCGGCCCCGTCATGGGCGACTCAATTTCGTTGGAGGGAGAGTACTGTACGGGGCTTGCCTCTGTCTATTGCGATGTCGTCAAGTAAGTATCGAGACAACATTGCGATTCTTTGGTAGGAATGACACGCTCGTCGGTCGCACATTTTTCCAGATAGTTTGTCCCCGAATTGAAGCCGTTGCTCCGCCTTATCCTCAGAACTGGCTGAAAGTTGGAAAAAGCTTTAGCAGAGAAGATGATGTGACGCAAAGGATACTCGACGGCCAGTGTCGAGCGCAAATAGCGGACAGGGAGAAGAAATTGCCAACTCAGATGGGGACCACAGGTACGAAACGCACGAAAATCCGCAACCTCTTTCTTTTGATCGGATCAGTCGCCGTCGCCACCGTGAGCCAGGGACAAGTCCCGTCCGCGCCGGAGCCACGCCGCACGTTTGCAACCGCAGATGCCGTGGCCACCAATCCGGTGCCAAATCCTGCAGCCGTTGTCGTCCTGGGTAAAGCGCGCTTTACCCTCCTGACCCCCCAACTCATTCGCATGGAATGGGCGGCGGATGGGAAATTCGAGGACCACGCGTCGCTGGTCTTCCTCAACCGCAACCTTCCGGTTCCCAAGTTCACCAAGAACCTTGGCGCGGACGGCCAGGCACTGACCATCACGACCGAAAGCCTGAAACTCTCCTTCAAACCCTCGGCAGATAACGGGTTTACGGCGGAAAATCTCTTGATTTCCCTGTCCGTTGACGGCCAGCAGACCGTATGGCATCCGGGGATGGCAGATCCTGAGAATTTGAAAGGCACGACCCGTACCCTGGATGGCGCGCTGGGCGACAAAACCGCGCAGGAAGGCATCGAGCCTGGCCTCGTCAGTCGATCTGGCTGGGCCGTTGTCGACGACTCCACCCGTCCGCTGTTCGACTCCAGCGACTTCCGCTTTCTCCATGGGGAGAAGAGTCCCTGGCCTTGGGCTATTGAGCGGCCGGCCGGCAAACGCCAGGACTTGTATTTCTTCGGCTATGGCCATGACTACCGGAAAGCGCTGGGGGACTACGTGCGCGTTGCGGGACGCATCCCTCTGCCCCCGCGATTTGCCTTCGGCGCCTGGTGGTCGCGCTTCTGGGCGTATAGCGACCAGGAAGTCCTCGACATTGTCCACGGCTTCCAGGAAAACAACACGCCGCTCGATGTCTTCGTCATCGACATGGACTGGCATCTGAATCAGGGAGAGCTCAAAGCCGCCGGCCGCGTTGATCAATCCAACGGCCTGCTGGGCTGGACCGGTTACACCTGGGACAAAGAGCTCTTCCCCGATCCCCCTGCTTTCCTCGACAAGTTGCACAAACAGGGCCTGAAGACCAGCCTCAATCTGCACCCCGCATCCGGAGTTCAGCCATGGGAAGACGCTTACCTGGAAATGGCCCGCGCAATGGGCGTCGACCCGGCAACGAAGAAGTACATCCCCTTCGACATCACCGATAAGAAGTACGCCACGAACTATATGGATGTCCTTCACCATCCGCTCGAAAAACAGGGCATCGATTTCTGGTGGCTGGACTGGCAGTCCGCGCCGAAGACGAACATGGAAAACGTCACGGCTACGTGGTGGCTGAACTATGTGCACTTCACCGATCAACAGCGTGAAGGCAAACGGCCCCTCCTATTCCACCGCTGGGGAGGTCTCGGCAATCACCGTTACCAGATCGGGTTCTCAGGCGATGTGATCTCCGTATGGTCGTCCCTCGCTTTCCAACCTTGGTTTACCGCCACGGCCGCCAATGTGGGTTATGCCTACTGGAGCCACGACATCGGCGGTCACCTGCCCGGAGCCGTGGAGCCCGAACTCTATACCCGCTGGGTGCAGTTCGGCGCGTTCAGTCCCATTCTTCGCACCCACACCACGAAGAATCCAGAATCGGAGCGCCGGCCTTGGGCCTATCCTGAGCCTTACTCCGCTGCGTTACGCTCATCCTTCCAGCTTCGTTATGCACTTCAGCCGTATCTGTACACCGAAGGACACAAAACATACGAGAACGGTGTGGCGTTCGTGCACCCGCTCTACTACGACTGGCCGCAGGTCGACGAAGCTTACAGCAGCAAAAACGAATACATGTTTGGCGATCAGATTCTTGCGGCGCCAGTCGTAACACCGTCGGATAGCGCTTCCGGCCTTGCAACCGAGACCGTGTGGTTACCCGCAGGCGAGTGGATCGAGTGGCCCACCGGAACCCACTTCACAGGCCCCATTAAGGCCGATCGCCGCTTTTCGATCGATCAGGTCCCCATCTATCTGAAGGCAGGCTCGATTGTTCCCATGCAGCCTCCGATGCTGTACACCGGACAGAAGCCAGTCGATCCATTGATCGTGAACGTCTGGCCGCTTCACCCTGGCGCCCGTTCTTCATACTCGGTCTATGAGGACTCCGGGGAAGCGGAACTGTACCAGAAGGGCGTCTATACGAACCTTCCCGTCAACGCAGCGCAGAAAGAAGATTCACTGAAGGTAGAGATCGGCCCCGTGCAGGGCCATTTCTCCGGAATGTTACAGCGTCGCGCCTACGAGCTTCGGTTGCCGGCCGACTGGCCTCCTGCCTCGGTCACGGTCAATGGTGTTCCGACCCCACAGGCCACCAGGAACACCGCGGGCTGGCACTATGACGGAAACACGTTGACCACGTTCATTCCTGTTTCCAGCACGAGTGTCGCTTCGAAGGTCACCATCGAGGTGCGTCGCGCACCCGGCATGACGGCACGTCGCGCCGAACTGAACGGCTTCCCCGGCCAGATGACTCGCCTCAACCAGATCTATCAGACGATGCGTGACCTCTCACCCGCCGGCGATGCTACCGACGAAGTCATTGACGCCTATGAAACGGGCGACCGCATCGGCTATCACCCGGAACGCGCGGCCGCGGAGATTGCTCATTTCCACGAGATTCTTCCCAAAGCACAGGCTTCGGTCGCGCAGATGGACGCTACCTTCGACTCTACGGTGGAAGAGAAACTTCGCTTGTACTCTCCGCAGCGCTGGGTTCCCGGAGCTCTGAATGTTCCTGAGCTGAAGAAGTCCCGCGTAGCCGGCATGAGGCGCGCTGCAAAGCTGATGGAGGACACAGGGAAGTAGCCCCGTCCTATGGCGATGTTGTAACGGATGAGATGACGACCGCAGGAGTAAGGGTCGCACAACTGGCTTTTCAGGGCATCGGAGCGCAAGCAGAGCGTGTGGCAAGCTAAGTTATTGTTTTGATGGCTCCTGAGGTAGGACTCGAACCTACAACCCTTCGGTTAACAGCCGAATGCTCTGCCATTGAGCTACTCAGGATCGCGTGGAGAACGCAGGCAACCGGGCGGTTGCTCTTCCACCTTTATAGCAAATGCGCGAGGGTGGGTCAAAGCGGCGTTATCCTAATCATCAACTGCGAGCAGTCTCGCGCACCATTCATTGGCTTCGCCGGCACAGTCTGCTGCGCCGCAGTGCCATCTCAAGCGTCTTCCAGCTCAGACCACTAAGGGTGATCATGACCAACGACCGCGACCCCGGCATCACAAGCATTCCCAGCCAAGCCTCCGTCGATCAAACCGTGGACTCGCTCACCAAAACCCTGGCTGCAAAGAGCATCACGCTCTTCGCTCTCATAGATCACAGCGGCGAAGCTGCAAAAGCTGGCATGACCATGCCGCCCACCAAGCTCCTAATCTTCGGAAGTCCTCGCGCGGGCACCCCCATCATGCTCGCCGCACCTACAGCCGCCCTCGATCTCCCGCTGAAGATCCTCGTCCATCAAGACAACGACGGCAAGGTGTGGATCACCTACAACGCGACGTCCTACCTGCAGCAGCGGCACGCAATTCCAATCGAGCTGCTGCCGAACATCGCTGTCATCGAACCGCTGGCACGCAGCGCCGCTGAATAGCTGGCTACCGGTACAACAGCACCGCGATACTGTAAGCGCTGAAGCCGTGCTCTCCCTCTGCCGGACAAGCCCCCACCACTGCAGCGTTATAGTTCCCCGTCGCTAAGCGCTGCTCCAGCAGCGTCGGAATCGTCGTCAGATCATCGGCGGTATACCGCATCACAAACCATGGCCTGCGATCACCCGCATAACCCGACTCCATCGAGCATGTACGGCGAGCATCCTCAGTCGTTGGCAAAACTGCTACCGAAGACTTCAACTGCAGGAGCTGCCCTACAGCAGTTTCCTGCTGTTCCAGCGAAAGACTCGTCACCGACCGATCGAAATCTTCAACCGCATACAAACGGTCGCCTCGGCTAATCACGCGAATCCCGATCGAATCCACCCTCGGGTCCAGCAGATTCTCCCGATGCTTTTCCGAGTTCATCCACGTGTCTTGAATCATCACCGCGCTGGGAGCCTCAGCCACATTCTCCGAGATCACGCTGAACCGCGCCCCGGCTTGCTGTCCTCGCGCCATCAACTCCGGCTCACCGTCGTACCGGTGCGAAATCGACTCGCGTCCCGCCATCTGTTCTGCGTGATAGCTCGCTGCGTCGTAGAGAGCGCGATCCCAATGTAGCGGTTGCAATCCCCTATGCGCCCGTTCCGCATTCGCTGCGGACAGTAGATACTGCTCTGCAACCGTCGGGCCGCTTACCAGCCTCGACACAGATGCCGCCGAAGCCACACTGCAATACAAGAACAATGCCACCGGAATTAGACGAAAGTTCATGCGAGCACCAATCCAAGTAACCAAAAGCAAGTTACTACTAGTGGTTACTATATTGGCCTAACCGGGCGGCACTGGCAAGCGTTCTCTGTAGCGAATCAACAAATACAACAATTTCCGAGCATTCCAATAGCGCGGCATATAGCGCCGCGGCTCCGATATCGACCGATAGAGCCACCCCAGATAACTTCGATCGGCCCACATGGGGATCCGCACCTGGTCTCCGCTCAGGAATGCTATAGCCGCCCCAATACAATGGATTGATGGGCGATAGTTCAAGTTGCGCTTGAGGTATAGGCCGACCCGTTCCTGCGTCCCACCCCCCAATGTCAAAATGATGTGCTTCGGTCGGATCCGCTCGATTCGTTCCAGCAGCTCAGGGTCGTAGATTTCCTGCTCGGAATACATCGGTGCCAGGTACACATAACCCTCCGGCACCCCAATACCCTGCTCCCCGAGCCACGCAAGATTACGTTCAGCGCTCTGCGCACTCGCCATAATCCAAAGCACGTTGCCCGACTGCCGAACCTCCGGCTGTTTCAAAAGCTCACACAGATATTCCAGCCCCGACAGTCGCCGGATCGAGTCGTGCTGCAGCCAATTCCACACCATCACCATGTAGGCAGAATCCGCAATCGCCATATCGGCGTTTATCAGGGCCTCGCGATACGACGCCTTCGTCTCGAGATCCTTCAGCGCGGGCGCTGCCGGAACCACCAGCAATCCCCCACCCTTCATCCGTTCCACAGCTTGTGCTGCCGTTCCGATAAAGAAGGGAATGCCGAGAATCGTTCGTTGATCGCCCTCAGCGGACGGCATCGATTATTTCCCCTCAGCCCCGGTTGCGATCTCCTGTTCAATCCACCGATACGTCCGCTCCAGGCCGTCCCGCAACCGGATCGACGGCTCCCAACCCAGCTTCTCCTGGATCAACGTGTTATCGCTGTTGCGCCCATTCACGCCCTTCGGCGCGTTCAAATCATAGGTACGCTTCAGCTTGATCCCGGCAATATCTTCTGCGAGATCCACCAGCTGGTTGATGGTCACCAGCTCGCTCGAGCCCAGATTGATAGGCTCATCAATCTCGCTTTCCATGATCATCTCCGTGCCCTTCACGCAGTCGTCGATATACATAAAGCTGCGCGTCTGCTTTCCGTCGCCCCAGATATCGATCTCGTGCACGCCCGAGTTCTTCGCCTCAATCACCTTGCGGCAGATCGCCGCCGGCGCCTTCTCGCGTCCGCCGTTCCAGGTCCCTTGCGGCCCATAGACATTGTGGTAGCGAGCCACACGGCACACCAGTCCGTAATCTTCCTCGAAGTGCCGGCACATCCGCTCTGAAAACAACTTCTCCCAGCCATAGCCATCTTCCGGCAGCGCCGGATACGCATCGGATTCCTTCAACGCGACCACGTCTGGGCTCGTCTGCTTCTCGCCGTTATAAACGCATGCCGACGATGAATAAAAGAAGCGCTTCACACCCTTCGCCTGCGCCGCCATCAGCATGTGCGTATTGGTCAGCACGCTCAGCATGCAAAGCGCCTTATTGTTCTCGATGAACCCCATGCCGCCCATATCGGCCGCCAGCTGATACACCAGCGAGACGCCATCCGCGGCGATCATGCAGCTCTCTTTGTCCTTCAAATCCAGCGACAGATTTTCAACGCCCTCCGTCACCTGGTACCACTCATCCAGCGGCTTCACATCCACAGCCCGGACTACGTTAACCCCATTCGCTATCAGGCCTTTGACAAGATGTCCGCCAATAAAGCCCCCTGCCCCGCAAACGACCGCGGTCTCCCCTTTGAGGTTCATTCAAACAGCTCCGATCTAACTTGGTTAACAATCATGGCGGTTGCCCTGGGTACACCGCTCGTTTGCTTCATCTCTTGGAATCATTTAACGCTGCTTGCGTTGTAAGGTCTCTGCGTCAAGTTTATGTGAGGGCACAGGGATGTCAAGGTTCGCCGCGACTCAGCGTTGGCTCCCAACTCAACCATCCAAGCCATCTCGTCCGAGCTATGATCAGTCCAATAGCATCGGAGAAAATAGCGCATCGGCATGGAAGAACTTCGCAATCCTCCATCAAACCTCCGCTCCCTGCTGCGTCAGGCAGCCCATCAACGACTCGCCGTCGCCGGCTGCCTCGTCCTCACCCTTTTCCTCATCTGCGCGATATTCGCTCCCTGGCTCGCACCCCACGACCCCGCACAGCTCAACCTCACCGCACGCCTTCTCCCTCCGTCCGCCGCCCACTGGTTTGGCACCGACGAGCTAGGCCGCGACGTTCTCTCCCGCACCCTCTACGGAAGCCGCGTCTCCCTCCTCGTCGCCGTCGCTGTCGTCGGCATCTCGCTTACCCTCGGCTCCATCTTCGGCATGCTCGCCGGCTTCTACGGCGGCTTCACCGACACCATCGTCAACATCTACCTCACCAACGCCTTCCTCTCGCTCCCCGGAATCCTTCTCGCGATAGCCATCGTCGCCTTCCTCGGCCCATCGCTCGCCAACCTCATCCTGGCATTAGCGCTCGCTGGCTGGGTCAACTATGCTCGCCTGGTCCGCGCCCAGGTCCTCACCGTCAAGCAGCGCGAGTACGTCCAGGCTGCCCGCTCCATGGGTGCCAGCGACCTCCACCTCATGGTCCGCCACATCCTCCCTAACATCCTTCAGCCGCTGCTGGTCCAGGCCGCCATCGGCATGGCCGCAGCCGTCTTGTCAGAAGCCACCCTCAGCTTCCTCGGCCTCGGTGTCCAGCCGCCCACGGCCACATGGGGAGCCATGCTCAACGACGCCCGCTCCCACATGTTCGAATCCCCCTACCTCATGTTCTTCCCTGCCATCGCCCTCGCCCTCTGCGTCTTCTCCTTCAACCTCATCGGCGACGGTCTCCGCGACTACCTGGACCCCCGCACCCGCCTTCGCCAAGGCCTCTAGCATCATGACCAAGCCCTCGAGCATGCTCATCGGCGTCGTCTCCGACACCCACGGCCTTCTTCGCCCAGAACTCCTTCCCGCCCTCGCCGGCGTCGACCACATCCTCCACGCCGGCGACGTAGGCGACCCCACGATCCTCACCGAACTCTCCCGCATCGCCCCCGTCACCGCCATCCGCGGCAACATCGACACCCACGGCCCCTGCTCTCTCCTCCCCGCCACCGAGGCCATCGAACTCGCGGGCTCACTCATCTACATCCTTCACTCCCTCGACGACCTCGACCTCAACCCACAAGCCGCGAGCATCTCCGTAGTCGTTTACGGCCACTCCCACAAACCCTCCATCGAGCACCGCCAAGGCGTCCTCTACCTCAACCCCGGCAGTGCCGGCCCGCGCCGCTTCAACCTCCCCATCACCTACGCCCGCCTCCGCATCCAAAACGGCCAACCACAAGCCGAGATGCTCCCCTTACTCCCCTGAAATATCACGCCGCCGGGTCGCTTGGAAAACAATTACCTCTAAATTGCGCAAAAGATCGCACACCATTGTTCCCCGTCACACGTAGACGATGAATCGAGAGGGTTTAGGGCCATGTAACTTCGGCCCTTCACGTGCGCTCAGTACTACGTACGCATCCCATTAGGAGTTACCGAATGAAAATTCTCAGGGCCCTCGGGTCGGGCGTCGTCGCAATTGCCGGTCTGGCGATCGCACTTTCAACAGCGCACGCTACACCCGTCGTCACCGTCGATCTTGGAGTAAGCGCTCAGGACTTCACGCTTATCGGTCAGGGTACCGACAATCCGTACGGAACCTATATCAACCTCCAGGGAGCTTGTACTTCGGGAGCTACCACGACCAGTTGCCTGCTCTCCGGAGACTTCACCGGCACAACTCCAGGCTTCACCGACGGAACCTACGACCTCATCACCACCTACCCCAATGGAGATCCACTCACATCCATCTCCGCGGATCCAATCGGCGGTCCGAACGAGAATTTCTTCAACGGCAACCCGCCGGCTCCCGGAACCACGACGTACTTGGACCTGACGGAAAATGGTGGCCCAAGCTACGACATCCCCATCTTTACCAACGGCGCTTATGATGCGGAGGTCTTTTTCAACTTCACCACCCCGACCTGCGGCGGAACCTCCCTCGGAGACGCCTCCTGCAACCAGATCAATGTTGGCCAGGTTGCTGGAGCCACCTACAGCGGACCCGTCACTGGCTCAGTCAACTTCTACGAACCCACGTCCACTGTTACCCCGGAGCCCAGCTCCCTGCTCCTCTTCGGGACAGCGCTTCTCTCCCTAGGCACCTTCGTCGGCTACAAACGCTCGTAAGCTACAGTCTCAGAAAAGAGGTCCCAATGCGGGACCTCTTTTTTCGCCCGAATCCATTCGCATTCCATTCATCGTCGCATCCGCGGATCAGCCAGCGCGTAGACCGAGTCGGTCAGCAGATTCACCAGCACATACGACAGCCCAATCGCCAGAATGCACCCCTGCACCAACGCATAATCGCGATTCGAAATAGCCGACAGCGTCAGCCGCCCAATTCCCGGCCAGCCAAAGATCGTCTCTGTCACAATCGCGCCCGCGAGCAGTGACCCAAACTGCAACCCAATCACCGTCAGCACCGGGTTCAGCGCATTGCGCAGCGCATGCCGATACACCACCACGTTCTCCGACAGCCCTTTTGCCCGCGCCGTTCGTATGTAGTCCTGCCCCAACTCCTCCAGCATCGACGTCCGCACCATGCGTGTAAGAATCGCCGCCAATCCTGACCCGAGCGTGATCGCAGGCAGCACCAAATGCCTCACGAAATCGCTAGTACCAACGCCAGCGCCAGACACCGGCAGCATCGCCAAATCGATCGCGAACACCAAAATCAAAATCGGTCCCAACGCAAAATTCGGAAAGGAAAGACCCACCAAACTAGCAAACCCAATCGCCCGATCCGGCCACTGATTCACCCGACGCGCCGACGCCACACCCGCCGGAATCGCCAGCCCCACACCAATCAGCGTAGCCGCCAGCGTCAACGCCAGCGTGTAAGGATACCGCTGCAGAATCAGATGTAGCACCGAATCATGCAGCCGCAGCGACTGCCCAAGATTCCCATGCAGCAACCCGCTCCAGTAACGCACATACTGCGTTCCCAGCGGCACATCCAGACCATACGCGTGGCGCAACCCGGCAATATCGCCAGCGGTCGCCCCATCACCCAGCATCTGCACGATCGGATCGCCAGGCACCAGGTGAATCATCAAAAATACGACCGTCACCACAACCCACAACACGGGCAGCGTCGTCACCACTCGTCGCAAAATCCTGCCCAAAGCTGCTCGCCCCGGCGCAACACTCATAGGCGCGTCTCCGCGGACGCCTGATCAAGCTCCACCGCTGCCTTGCGCATCGCCTCGGTCTCAACAATCGGATCCACGCGCACCTGTGCGATGCGCTGGCCATCCATCTTCACGACCTCAAATCGCCGCGCATTAAACTCCACCGATTCGCCTTCCACCGGAATATGTCCCAGCTGCACCAACAGGAAACCGGCCAGCGTCTCAACCCCATACTCGCGCGGAAACTTCCAGTGCAGCTGAGTCACCAGGTCTCTCAAACTCGCGCTCCCATCCAGCAGCAAACCGCCACCAGCCGCCGGCAACGGCAGGTTCCGACCCGTATCGAACTCGTCCTCCAGTTCGCCCACCACCTGCTCCAGCACATCCTCAGCCGTAATCAGCCCCAGGGTCGATCCAAACTCATCCACCACGATTGCGATCTGCCGCCGGCGATCCTTGAACTCCTGCAGCAACTCCACCGCCAGCTTGGTCTCCGGAACCACCAGTACATCCCGCATCACCTGCAATAGCGTGATCCCCGACGGGCCGCGATTGCCCAGCCCCTGCGCGATGCTGCGAAAGTGAATAAGCCGGGCAACGTCCTTCGAGTAAGCCACACCGATGATGTGGTCTCGCCCCTTCTCCGGATCATACACCGGGATGCGCGAGTGCTGCTCATCCACGATCCGCGCGCTGGCCTGTTCCAGCGTCATGTCCGCCGGCAACGAGAAGATCTTCCCTCGCGGCGTCATGATCTCGCTCACCACCACTTGGTTGAGCTCGATCGCCCGATGAATCATCTGCTCCTGAAACGGCGGCAGCAGTCCCATCCGTCGCGTCGCCGTCGCCAGCATCTTCAACTCTTCCGGCGAGTGCACCGAGCTCTCTCCACTCAGCGGCGCATGGAACATTCGCAGCACCACCGTCGCCGACGCATTCATCAGCTCTACCGCCGGCCGCGTCATCCGTATGAACACATCCATCGGCCCCGCAACCGCCAGGGCAATGCGCTCGGCCCTCTGCAGCGCCAGCGACTTCGGCACCAACTCACCCAGCAACACCTCAAAGTACGTAATGATCGCAAACGCCAGCACCACCGCGACAGAATGCGCATACAGCAAGGCATGCGCCTGCACACCCGGCAACCGGCTCAGAAAGCCCACATGCGTCAATCCGTGGAGGATCGCATCGGCCAGCGCCGGCTCACCCAGTCCGCCCAGTGCCAGGCTAGCCAACGTCACGCCAAACTGCACCGCCGGCAAAAACTCGTTGAGATTGTGTTTGAGGCGGAGCGCCGTTCGTGCGCCGGGACGATTCTGCGCGATGAGCTGCTCGATCCGCGTCTCCCGCACGCTGACCAGCGCAAACTCCGCAGCCACAAAAAAGCTGTTCGCCAGGATGAAGAAGGCGATCAGGCTTCCGTGAACAAGACTCCATTCCAGCATCGTTGGCCTAAAGTCTACACCGGACGCAGCAACGGCCCGCGGAGTCTACTCGCTCAGCGGGCCGTACATTCTGCAACCTTGAATAACCCTTACACAAGAACGCGCTTGAGCGTCTCGTCGATCGTGTCCTTGGGGACGAACCCAACGATCTGCTCGGCGACTTTGCCGCCCTTGAAGACCAGCAACGCCGGAATGCCACGAATGCCATAACGGCCAGGGGTCATATTGTTCTTATCGACATCCATCTTCATAACCTTGAGCTTGCCATCATACTGCTCGGCAACCGCGTCAACCACGGGAGCCAGCGCACGACAGGGTCCGCACCACGCCGCCCAGAAATCCACCAAAACCGGTGTTTCCGATTGCAAGACCTTCTGTTCAAACTCTGCGTCGGTTACTTCAGACACAAACTGACCTGCCATATCACTCATCTCCTTGGGTTTCCCTGCGCTTTCGGCTTGTCCACACTATTTGCCGTCTGTCAAACCCACTCCATCATAGATGCTGCAGCGTGGAAAACGATGCGGCGGCCTATAGCAGGGTTCGTTCAACGCCCAGACCGATGCGCAGGGGTAATAGTTCCACATCGGGACCCACCAGTCCCTGGATGCGCGTCGCAGCCTCTAGCACCGTCGTACCCCCAGCCAGGAACACCAGCACCGACGGTCCGGCGCCGCTCAGCGCAACCCCCGCAACCTCCGCCTCGTCCATCAGCGGGAGCAGCCTCCCCAGCAGCGGACACGCCTCGGTCCGATACGCCTGGTGCATCCGATCCTGCATCGCTGTCTTCAGAAGTTCCAGCCGTCCCTGCGCAAAGGCAGCCACCAGCAGCGCCGTCCTTTGCACATTGAAAATTCCGTCCGCCCTCGAGTAGCTCTCCGGCAGCAACGCCCTCGCTTTCTTCGTCGCCAGACTGGTTGGCTGAACGGCCAGAAGCAGCTCCCAATCTCCCGTCTTTTCGACATCTACATCTACCCCGAAGCTCGCAGCCTTCACCGACTCGCCGTCCTGAGCCGAGACCGTGAACCCTCCGAACCAGCAAGCCGCCACATTGTCTGGATGCCCTTCCCTGCGACTAGCCTCGGCCACAATCGCCTCGTCGCCCAGGTGAAGCCCACCGAAGTGATCAGCCAACGCCACGCCTGCCAGCAGAGCGGCCGCACTCGATCCGCACCCCATCCCCAGTGGAATCTCATTGTGCAACTTCAAATGCAGTGGCACATCCTTGCCGCCAACCTGCGCCAGGACATCGCGATAAGTATCCAGAATGAGATTGTGCTCCAGCGCCCCACACAGTGCCGCATCCCGCCCCGTAGCCTCTATCTGAAAGGCCGCCGCTAGACGCGCCTCAATCGTCAATCGCATCGACAGCGCCAGTCCAACCGCATCAAACCCCGGTCCCAGATTCGCCGACGTCGCCGGCAGGGACAACCGAAGCCCACGAATCTCTTTCTCCGCGCTCACGCTGGCAGAGCCGATCTAGCCTGCGAGTCAATCGCCCGCAGCACCGCGTCTGCATCTGCATCAAGAACAATCGGCGCATGACGTAAGCCGGCGAGCTGTGCACGGTCTTCCGCGCTTCCCATCTCGGCCTCCGTCAACAACTCGCCCAGATGATATTTGATCGTGTACTCGGAATCCTTCAGCGTGTGTCCCGTGAGCAGAAGGACGGCCGTCTCTTCTTTCCCAACGCGCCCATCGGCGACCAGCTTCTTCAGCCCCGCCAGCGTAACCGCCGACGCCGGCTCACACCCAATGCCCTCGGCACCGATCTCGGCCTTGGCCAGCGCAATCTCCCGCTCACTCACCTGCTCACACCATCCGCCCGTCGACACCAGTATCTTCACTGCCTTCTTCCACGACGCCGGATTGCCAATCTGAATCGCCGAAGCCCGCGTGTTGGCTGTGACTGGCTCGAGCGTTGCGCCGCCGTTCGCCTGCATACTCCGGTACAGAGGATTCGCTCCCTCCGCCTGGATCACACTGATCTTCGGCACGCGGTGAATAAACCCGAGATACATCATCTCCGCAAAACCCTTACCCAGCGCCGAGCAATTCGCCAGGTTTCCCCCCGGCACAATCACATGGTGCGGCACCTGCCACTCACACTGCTCCAGAATCTCAAACGCCGGCGTCTTCTGCCCCTCCAGCCGATACGGATTCACCGAGTTCAGCAGGTACACCGGCGCGCGCTGCACAATCTCGCTCAACACCCGCACACAGCCATCGAAGTCCGTCCGCAACTGTATCGTCGTCGACCCATAATCCATCGCCTGTGATAGCTTGCCCCACGCGATCTTCCCCTCGGGGATCAGCACCATGCTGCGCAACCCCGCCCGAGCCGCATAGGCCGCCATCGCTGCCGACGTATTTCCCGTCGACGCGCACGCCACCCACTCAAACCCGCTCGCGACGGCAACGGACAGCGCCGCCGTCATCCCTGTGTCCTTGAACGACCCCGTAGGATTCATCCCCTGGTGCTTGGCCAGCAGCCAGTTCAGTCCCAGCGCCGCAGCGGACTTCGGCATCTCGTACAGCGGCGTATTTCCTTCGCGCAGCGTTACCACCTGATCGTAAGGAACAATCGGCAGCAGATCCCGAAACCTCCACACACCGCTCTGGTCGATGCCCATCGTCGACGTCCGACGCTCCTGCCATAGGTACCGCAATGCACTCGGATTCGGCCGATTCTTTGGCACAGGCCGGCTCGCCGAGTAGACTGCGTCCACGCCCCCACTCTCCGGCGCACCCTCGCTCCACGGATACTCGACCTCGAACAGGTCGTCGCACGTGCGGCATCGAAAATTGCTTTTAGCTTCCCGGGCGGCGATCCTTTCGCCGCATCCGGTGCATCGAAGGACATGTGATGAAGAATTCATGCTTTTCCCTAGGGTACCGTAAAGCGCTCTCGGCCTGCGCCATGTCTGCCCTCTCCTCCTTATTTCTTATCGTGATTTCCGCAGGGTCGCTAGCCGCGCATGCGCAATCTCCCAAAGAGCTTCACATCGCCGCCGCCGCGGATCTTCAGCCCGTGCTCCCCACCCTCGCCGCCCAGTACGAACAGGCCACAGGCGTAAAGATCATTCCTTCCTTTGGCTCATCGGCGACTCTTACGCAACAGATCACCAACGGCGATCCGCAGGACCTTTTCCTGTCCGCCGACTATGTCCACCCCGAGCAACTGGTAGCCGCAAACCTCACCGTCAGCCACGCCCCAGTTCCCTACGCTCGCGGCGTCCTCGTCCTCTGGGCTCGCAAGGATTCGCCGGCCCAGCCCCTCAGCCTCGACGCTCTCACCAGCCCCAAAGTTCAGAAGATCGCCATTGCCAATGGCCTGCACGCGCCCTACGGTCTTGCAGCCGACAAGGCCCTCGCGAGCCTCGGCCTCACCGACAAAGTGGCCAGCAAACTCGTCGTCGCTGAAAACATCGGCCAGACAGCCCAGTTCGCCGAGTCCGGTAACGCCCAGGTCGCTATTATCTCCCTAACCATCGCAAGTTCGCCCCACTACCGCGACCTCGGCACCTTCGTCCGCTTCCAGCCGCAAAGCTACCCCGAGATCCGTCAGTGCGCGGTCGTCCTCAAGTCCTCAAAGAACCAGGAGGAAGCTCAGAAGTTTCTCGACTGGCTAACCAGCAAATCCGTTCAGGAAAGCCTGACAAAGTTCGGCCTCGATCCCGCCAACTAACGACTCCCGCTACACCCCCCGCGACGCACAAGCTAGACTGGCACCACCATGGACTTCGCCGCTCTCGCCCTGACGCTTCGCCTCGCCAGCTTGACGACCCTCTGTCTGCTGCTGGTGGCGACGCCTCTGGCTGTGTGGATCGCGGGCGGTAACAGCATCGGCCGCCGCGTCTTGCAGGCAGCGGTCGCACTTCCGCTAGTGCTCCCGCCTACCGTGCTTGGCTTCTATCTCCTGGTGGGTCTCGGCCCCACGACCGCCCTCGGTCGCACCCTCATCACCCTCATCGGACATCCCCTCGCCTTCACCTTCTCGGGTCTCCTCATCGGCTCGATGATCTACAGTCTCCCTTTCGCAGTGCAGCCCCTCGTCGTCGCCTTCGCCTCAGTGGATCAACCAACCCTCGAAGTTGCCAGCGTCCTAGGCGCCTCGCCCTCGACGGTCTTCCGGCGAATCACGCTTCCGCTCACCCGCATGTCCTTCATCACCGCCGCGGTCCTCACCTTCTCCCACACTGTCGGCGAGTTTGGCATCGTGCTCATGGTAGGAGGCGATATACCTGGCATCACCCGCACCCTTTCCATCTCCATCTTCGATCAGGTGCAGGAGCTTCGCTACACCGACGCCAATCTCACCGCCGCCGCACTCGTCGCGCTCTCATTCCTCGCCCTGTTGATCGTGTACGGCCGTGGCACCCGGAGGTCTGAGCTTGCCTGAGCCACATCACAGACTTCGCGTCGCCACCAAATTAGGCGCCCTGCAGATCTCCGCCGGCATGAAGCTGTCGGCGCCGTGGACCATCCTCTTCGGCCCATCCGGCAGCGGCAAAAGCTCCGTCCTCCGCGCCGCTTGCGGTCTTATTCCCAACGCCAGGGTTGAGTTCGCCCGCAGCATTCCTGGCGGTTGGGAAACACTGCAGACGCTCAGGAGCAGCGTCCCCGCTCATCTTCGCAATCTCGCCTACGCTCCGCAGGGCGCGGTACTCTTCCGCCACCTCACCGTCCACCAGAACGTCGCCTTCGCGACCGACATCCGCCACCAACCGCATTCTCCCGCCACCGACGCGGCCCTCGAGCTCTTTCAGCTCACCCCGCTCGCCCACCGCCTTCCCCGCGATCTCTCCGGCGGAGAACGCCAGCGCGTCAACCTGGCCCGAGCCTTCGCCGTCCCAGCCCCTCATCTCATCTTCCTGGATGAACCCTTCACCGGCGTCGATCGCTCACTGCGCGACCTCCTGCTTCCTCGCATGCAGCAGCACGCAGCGCGGCAAGGCATCCCCGTCCTCTCGGTCACCCACGACATTGAAGAAGCCCTCATCCTCAACGCCGAAGTCATTCGCCTGGAACAGGGAGTCATCGTCGACCAAGGTCCCGCCTCCCAAGTCCTCGCCGAAGAGCGTTCCCGCATGCTGCAAATCCTGCAACGCTAAGGCAGCACTAGCCCACCATCACAGGCTCACGCTCCAGCGTAATCCCGAACCGCTCCCGCACGCCGCGCACAATCTGCTCTTGCAGCCGCTCAATATCCGCACAGGTCGCCCCACCCCGATTCGTCAGCGCCAGCGTGTGCCGCGTCGAAATCCCCGCCGGCCCCACCCCGTAGCCCTTCACAAACCCCGCCTGCTCCAACAGCCACGCCGCCGGAACTTTCATCCGCCCCTCACCTGCTGGCCAATGCGGAACCTTGCTCTCTTCCACTCCGGCCTGCGCTGCAATCGACACTAGCCTCTCTAACCCCACAATCGGATTTTTGAAGAACGATCCTGCGCTGCGACAGTCCGGATCCCCCTCCACCAGCAGCATGCCCTTCTGCCGCCTAATCTCCCGCACCGCTGTTGCGACCTCCATCAGCGTGACACCGTGCTTGCCCGCAAACCGCCGCTGCAAGTCCGCGTAGCGCAAATTCGGCTCCCCCAGCGGACGCAGCAGAAACCTTACCCGGGTCACAATGTACCGTCCGGGCTCATCCGTATTGAACAAGCTCTCCCGATACCGAAACCTGCAAGCAGCCTTATCAAGCTCAACCCATTCAAACGTCTCCCGATCGAACGCCCGCACCGACTCGATCGTCTCCACGACCTCCTGCCCATAAGCCCCCACGTTCTGCACCGGCGTCCCCCCCACCGAACCCGGAATGCCCGCCAGGCACTCCACTCCCGCCATCCCGAGCGACGTCATCGCCTCCACAAACTTGTCCCATACCTCGCCCGCGCCAACATCGAACAGGTTCCCGCTATTCCCGTCCACACCCATGATGGCAATCTTCAGCACCAATCCCGCGAACCCCGAGTCCCGCACCAGCAGATTGCTTCCCCCGCCCAGCACAAACAACGGCACGCGGCGCTCCTTTGCCCAGAAAACCGCCTCCACCACCTCTTCCTCGGTATGAGCCACGGCAAAATAGTGCGCAGCTCCCCCAATGCCGAACGTCGTAAACGGCGCCAGCGGTATCTCTTTCCGAATCTGCAACCCAGATGGCACGCTTCGAGACTACATCAGCCTGCCCGCTACAAAAATCATCCTTTGGCGCGACCGATCCCGTCCACGTACAATCAAATAACGAAAGTTCGTTTCACCAACGATCAGGAGGCAACACGATGTACCCAGAGTTGATGCTCATTCCGATGCGCGAAGAGTTGACCAAAGCCGGTGTCCTCGAGGCCCGCACCAGTGCCGACGTAGATGCCGCACTGGCAACGCCCGGAACCACCCTGCTGATAGTGAACTCGGTCTGCGGTTGCGCTGCCGGCAAGATGCGCCCCGGCGTCCGCCTTGCCCTCCAGCACACCACCAAGCCCGACCAGACCGTTACCGTCTTCGCCGGCCAGGATCGCGAGGCCACCGATCGCGCCCGCAGCTACTTCCAGGGCCATCCCCCCACCTCCCCCGCAGTTGCTATCCTCCGCGACGGCCAGCTGATCTATCTCCTCCAACGCTCTGCAATCGAGAACTCCACCGCCCCCGCCATCGCGCAGGAACTTACCCGCGCCTTCGACACCTACTGTGCCAAGTCGGTAGCGTAACGTTACTACAACCCCGACCTTCACTTCCCAAGGGAACTTCAGAGAGGATGGCGCTTGCCATCCTCTTTTCCTTGCGAAGAGCTTCTCCACTACCAGCAATTCGGCACCTTCGCTCCCCTAGAGAGATTACCTCTGCCTGCCGATACTCTAGGCATGTCAGCACTGAATCGGGTTCCGAACTTCTCCTCTGCAGATGTCGCTGCACCGCCTGAGACGATTTTGAAAGTTCCCTCTCCGGAGCTCTGGCTGGCTGGCTCGAGCACGGCAATGACCCAGCTGCAGGGTCAGATCCGACGCGTCGCCCCTTATTTTCGTTCAGCCTTGTTCATCGGAGAACCCGGCTGCGGCGACGAGGCGGCCGCCCAGATCCTCCACCAACAGTCACCGCTAAACCAGCGCCCGTTCATCAGCCTTAAGTCGGCCGAGACCCTTTCACTCTTCGGAGGTGCTCGTTCAGAGGATGCCCTTGCAACCGTCGGCATGTTCTATATTTCCCGCCCGGACCAGCTTCCTCCCATCGCGCAAACCGCCCTTCTGGGCCTCGTACGCAAGTACGGTTCACAGGCTCCACGCATCGTCGCATTCGCACCACACGGCCTTCGACCGCTGGTGAGCGCGAACGGTTTCTCCGCGGAGCTGGCAGACTTCCTTGGGTCCCTGCGCATCGTGATCCCCCGCTTGCGCGACCGCCGCGAAGATATTCCGCAACTGCTTTCCACCCTCGTGCAACAGATCGCCGCCGAGTCGGGCGCACCGTTTCCTCAACTTGCCCCAGACCTGATGGATGCCGCGCGCATGCTTCCCTGGCCCGGCAACTTACCTCAGTTGTACTCCGCAGCCGAGGGACTGTTGGAGCGCGCGAACCAGCACATCCTGCATGCGCCGGACCTGGACGCCGTCCTTGGCTCAATCTCCCAGCCAGCTTCACTCCACCACCGCGAAATCCGCATGGTTCTCCTCGATGACGTCATCCAGGAGCACATTCGCTCGGTTCTCTTTGCCTGCAACGGAAACAAGCTGCGCACCGCTGAAGTGCTCGGTATCAGCCGCTCGACCCTCTATCGCATGCTCGACATTCCGCCCCACCCCTGCCCACAATCCTCCCGCTCCCACGCTGTCGAAACGTCCAATCTGCGGATGGTGGGCTAAGCTCTAGCAAGCCGCCTGTTGTCCCACCAGGTGTCCTCTCAAATTTGGCAATCCGCCAGCATCCCGGCTTTGATAGCCTTGCTGCATGACCGCCATTCAAACATGGGAATCCGCTTCCCGTCTCCGCATTGCAGTCCTCGGCGCCGGCAAGATGGGCGGCATCCTGGTTCAGGCCTTCCTGCGTTCCGGCCTCTTCCCCCGCGACTATGTAGCTGCCACCGTGGCCCACGAATCCCGCGCTACTACCCTAAGCAAACAGTTTGGTATCACGGTCACCACGGACAACCTCAAGGCCGCCAAAGAAGCGGACATCATCCTGCTCGGCGTCAAGCCACAACAAATGAACGACGTCGTCAGCCGAATCGCTCCAGTACTTCTCCCCGGCAAGCTACTGATCTCCTTCGCCGCCTCGGTCAAGACCAGCGCCATCGAAGAAGCCGCCGGCTGCAACATCTCGGTCATTCGCGCCATGCCGAATACGCCCGCGATGGTAGGTGCCGGCATCACAGCAATCGCTCGCGGCAACTTCGTCACCGACCAGCAGCTCGCACTCGCCGAACAGATCTTCGCCACCGTTGGCCGCACCGTCATCGTCGACGAGAAACACATGGACGCCGTCACCGGCCTGTCCGGCTCTGGCCCGGCATTTCTCTACATCATCATCGAAGCCCTCGCCGAAGCCGGCGTCAACGTCGGTCTACCCCGCGATATCGCCACCCTGCTAGCTGCCCAGACCACCTACGGCGCCGCCAAAATGGTGCTCGAAACCGGCTCGCACCCGGCGCTACTCAAGGACGAAGTCACCACCCCCGCCGGCTGCACCGTCGAAGGCATTCTGGAGCTCGAAGAAGGTGGGCTGCGCGTGACGCTCATCAAGGCGGTCAAGCGAGCGACGGAGCGCGCCCGCGAACTCGCCGGAAGCTAGTCGCCACGCCCGTATACCGCACACGCCTGTGCGCGTTCGCTCGTACAATCGATCCCATGAGCAGCACAGTGGTTCCGATCTCGACCCGCACCCGCAGCATCCAGTCCCGCGCGCTGCCGCAGTATGCCGCAGTGGTCGTCGGGTTTATGGTGCTGGTCATCCTTGAGGGTGCGCTCGTGCGAGCCACCGGATCAGGCGCTGGTTGCGGAAACCACTGGCCCCTCTGCAACGGCGACTTCTTCCCCCACCATCCCCGCCTCGCCACGGTCATCGAGTACACCCACCGGTCGATGACCGGCCTCTGCACCACGCTGGTCGCAATACTCATCGCCTGGACCTTTTTCGCACGCCCTCGCGGCGACCGCGCACGCCGCGCCGTCGTCTGGTCCGGCATCCTTCTAATCACCGAAGCGCTCCTCGGCGCCCTTCTAGTCAAAGGCGGCTATGTCGAGAGCAACGCCTCCAACATGCGCGTCGTCATGCAGTGCATCCACTTCACCAACACGATGCTCCTGCTAGCCGCCATCACCCTCACCTGGTGGTGGCTGCGCGACCGGCACCAGCCATCCGCCGACCTCGCCCCGCATGCCCGCACAGTCGCCTGGATCTCACTCGTCGCGACTCTCTTCGTCGGCGGCACCGGCTCCGTAGCGGCGCTTGCCGACACACTCTTTCCACCCACCTCCCTGCAAGCCGCCTTTCTGCAGGACTTCGCCGCACACTCACCGCTTCTGGTTCGTATGCGCTGGCTTCACCCCGCGACCGCCATCCTCGCTCTGGGCTGCGCCATCTGGATTGCCCTGCAAATCCGCAGCAAGCTCGGTCAGCTGGTCGTAGTCCTCGTCGGCGTGCAACTCCTGCTAGGCGCAGCCGACGTGCTTCTGCTCGCGCCCACCTGGTTGCAGGTACTTCACCTGCTGGGCGCAGACCTGTACTGGATTGCCCTCGTAGTCGCCTGTGCAACCGTCCTCGCACCCGCGCACGCACCGTCCACCGCTACTACTACGTAGCCGGGTTTCCATCCACCTTGTGCACGACCTTCTTTGTTCCGTGAACCGTCTTGTGGTACCCCTCTTTGCTCACGTCGGCCGTCTTGTGCGCAGCCACCTTGGTCCCGTGCGCCGTATCGTGCGCAGCCACCTTGGTCCCATGAACGGTCTTATGAGCCACTGTCTTGCTGGCATGCGCCGTATCGTGACCCGCATCCTTCATATCCTGACCAACGGTTTGCGCCTCTGCAGCCCCGAACGACAGCAATCCCGCCAGTACCATTCCTGAAACGATCAGCTTTTTCATCGACCTCTCCATATCTTGCAACTATCTGTACATAGGATGCGTTCCAACCCGGCCAAGAGTAAATTTCCGCTGGAGCCAGCCGTACCCCCGGCGGGCCCAAGCTCCGCAATCCGGTATTAACTCGCTTTAATCAAAGCTCTTCCCAATCGTCCTTGCTGGATGGTAGATTCTTATGGCGTTACTGTATGATGATCTCCGACTCACAGTAAACGATTTCTGGATCGCAACAATCGGGAAATACCGTCTGCGGGCCGAATCTCTCGCGTGGCAGCTGCAACAGGAGAAAAGACAAGAGCAATGGCGCTAAATCCGGCAACGACAACCCTGCGGTCCTCCAGCGCGCTTCCTGGATC
>Ga0302316_10000093_pt1 | contig 79772 bp, 81 predicted proteins | sample III_Palsa_N3_2_FD_200456 | JGI IMG/M metagenome (GOLD analysis project Ga0302316, IMG submission 200456) | Peat permafrost microbial communities from Stordalen Mire near Abisko, Sweden - III_Palsa_N3_2 | ecosystem: Environmental > Terrestrial > Soil > Palsa > Peat permafrost | place: Sweden...
ATGACGGTGGCGTGTTTGGAAGCGATTCGCCCGGCGCGCCGTGTCACCGCACTTGCAACCATCCACATCTCCGTCATAGGGAGCGCCATCGCATCCCGGAGCGCTCCCTTGTCCGAAGCTCGAATCATCGACGGCCAGGCCTTCGCAGAGGGGCTGCGTGGACGAATCGCCGATCAGGTCGTGGCTCTGAAGCGCGACCACAGCCTGCAGCCGGGGCTCGCAGTTGTCCTGGTGGGCGAAGACCCGGCCAGCCAGATCTATGTGCACAACAAGGGTGTCCAGACGCTGGAAGTCGGCATGCATTCGGTGACCATCCGCATGCCCGCCGAGACCACCCAGTCCGAACTCCTGAAGGTGGTCCACGACCTGAACGCCGATCCGGCCATCCACGGCATCCTGGTGCAGTTTCCGGTGCCGGCGCATATCGACCCGCTGGCTATCCAGCTGGCGATAGATCCCGACAAGGACGTCGACGGCCTCAGCCCGCTGAGCGCCGGGCGGCTGGCCACCGGCCAGACCGGCCTTCGCCCCTGCACCCCGGTGGGCTGTATGATGCTGTTGGAAGACGCCTTGGGTTCACTGCGCGGAATGAACGCCGTGGTGATCGGCCGCTCCAACCTGGTCGGCAAGCCGATCGCCCAGCTGCTGCTGCAAGCCGACTGCACGGTGACCATCGCCCACTCCCGCACCCGCGACCTTCCTGCCGTGGCCCGCGCCGCCGACATCCTGGTCGCCGCCGTAGGTCAGGCGGAAATGGTGCGTGGCGATTGGATAAAGCCCGGCGCGGCGGTGATCGATGTGGGCATGAACCGCATTCTTTCGCGCAAGCCGAAAGCCCGCGCCGCTGGAAAGATGGTGGTGGTTGGGGACGTCAATTTCGAGGAAGCCAAGGATGTGGCTGGCTGCATCACGCCGGTTCCGCGCGGCGTCGGACCGATGACGATCGCCTGCCTGCTGAACAACACCCTGACGGCGGCCAAACGGCTGGCGGGCGCCTAAACACGCCGGCCTCGGCGCACCTGCGCACGAGGTTCTTGAAATTGTAAGAAATACAGGCATAATAGCCCTTATCGAATATCGTTTTGGTTCGGCAGCTCTCCACGCTTGTTCTTCGGATCGAGCTTCCGAGTCTCTCACGATCCTCTCCGACAATTTGGTCACGCGTACCAGTTGGGCGCGCGAACATTTGCATCTAAAAGGTACAATCATGGCTAGCGGTACTGTGAAGTGGTTCAACGCCACCAAGGGCTTCGGCTTCATCCAACCTGACGACGGCGGCCAGGACGTGTTCGTCCACATCTCCGCCGTGGAACGTGCGGGTCTGGGTTCGCTGAACGAGGGCCAAAAACTCTCCTACGAACTCGAGCGCGATCAGCGCAGCGGCAAGATGTCGGCTGGCCAACTCCAAGCCGGCTGATTTCGCTCCGCTGGCCTCGCCAGCGGTTCGAACACCTATATGGACAGGGCGGCGCAAGCCGCCCTGTCTCCGTTTTCACACCATACCTAAAATCAGCATGACCATGTCCACGCTAGAACGGGCCTACCTCCTCGCAAGATCCGGCGAATGCCGCGATATGGGCGGCCTGAAAGAACGACTGAAGGCCGATGGCTGCCGCGCGGTTGACGCCCTGCTCGCCCCCCGCTCTGTCCGCGAACACCTCGCGGCCATCTGCGCGGCGACGTTCAAGGCGCCCAGTCCCGAGTAGCCACGCCCTCAAATAGTCGCGTTGGGGCGCTCCCGCATTCGACGACCAGTGAAAGCTCAGCCATGCAGACCGCCACCATCTTTAACCACGAGACCGTCCCGCTTGATGCCGAGCGGTTTTCGGACTGCGAATTTCGCGACTGCCGGATGGTCTATCGCGGCGGCGAAGCGCCCAAGTTCGACAACTGCAGCTTCGTGGGTTGCGAGTGGCTGTTCGAAGACGCCGCCGCCAACACCCTGGCTCATATGAAGACCATCTGGGCCGTCGGCGGAAAAGCCCCCGTCCAGGCGATGATCAAGACCATCACCGAAGTCGGCCGTTAAGCGCTCGAGACGGCGTCCGCCCCAAGCCGATGAGCGGACCGATCAAGATATGGATCTGCGCGGCTTTCTCTCCGGTTTACCGATGCGGAGGTTGGGCTAGCGTACGATTCAGCCAGGGCCAGACCAGCGGCATGGCGGGCGGCGACCGCAACACCACGGCCAGTAGAATCGCGCTGACGGGCCTGGCCGCTGGCCTGCGCGATCTTCCGCCTGGCGAGGCCGTCCACATCCGAACGACCAGCCCAGACCTTGCCGCGTTCGCGGACACTCTCGCCGGGCTAGCGACGCAGACCCAAGCCGCCGCGCCGACGGATGATCTCGACGTCTGGGCTCAGATTCTGGCGGCAGCGGCGGGACGTCAGCTCACCCTGACACGCGTATCCCTGGAGCCAACCACGCCAGCCGCCTTCGCCAACGCCTGGGCGGAGCTGGCGCACGACAAGGCCAAGGCCATGGGGGCCTTTACCTCCGCCATACCGAAGCCGAACCTGGCGAAAATCTCGGGGCTGCCCTCGATCTAGAGGCCGCGGCCGCTAGTGTGCGTTCTCGACGGTCCAGTCGACAACCTGCTTGAGCACATCGGCCGTGGCCGCGTCATAGCCCTGCACGATGTGGCCCACGCGGTTCTCGCTGACCGTCTTTCGGCTCTCGAAATGCCCCTCCAACGGCGCGCCATGGTCGTTTGCGCGTGTCAGCAGAGTGCGGACGCGAATCACAACGGTCGGCGCGCCATGCCAGTCGTCGTCGTAGTCGGTCTCAAAGGATTGAACCTCGATCCGCAAGGTCAGGGTCGAAAGCCCGGCGTCGCCCCGCTGCAGCAAGCGGATCGGCGGCGTGGCGGTCTCGAACGCGCGTTCCGTGGCTTCCTGGAACAGCACGGAGGCGGGGGAGATCCACCGGGCGCCGGCGATATAGGCATTGGCGCTGCCGGCCGCCGTGAGGAGCTGTTCCTTGTCCGCCGCCCGGGTGAAATCCACCGAGACCCGCACGGTGCCAACCGGCGAGGCTTGCGCCGTTGTCGGCGCGGGCGTCGCAAGCCCAACATCCCCGCCAAAGCTATAGAGCTGCGCAGGCTTGGTCTTGGGGAACAGGCTGAAGCACCCGCCCAGACCCAGGCTCAGGGATACGGCGGCGGTCGCCGCGAGCAGTCGCGCTATCTTCACGGCTTCACCTCAACTTCGCGGGGCTTGGGCTTATCCAGCAGGGTCTGCGGGCTTTCCTGGGCGTCGATGGCCAGGCGGTTCATGGAATCGGCCGCCTTCTGCAGCGAAGCGATGGCCGCGGTCAGCTGCGGCAGGCCGTTGTTGGCGAAGTCCGTCGTCGGGCCCTGCAGCCTGTTGACAAGGGCGCGCGCATCCGACGCGGCCTGCTTGATCTGATCGGCCGCATCGGAGGCCTCTTTCAAAGCGTGCTTGCCGTCGGTGTTCACCAGATTGTTGCTGGAGTCGCTGAGCTGTTTGATGCTTTGCGCGGTCTGGTCAATGTCCTTCAGACTTTGGTCGGCGTCGCTGATCAGCTCCTTGCGCTTGCGAATCTCGGCGGTGACGTCCTGGATGTTGTTCAGCGTCGACGAGAAGCTCTTGATGTTGTCGTCGGACAGGATCCGATTGACCCGGTTGAGCGACTCCACGGCGGCGTTCAGCACAGTGCCGCCGCCTTCCAGCAATCCGGACAAGGCGCTCGCCTTGCTGCTGATGATCGGCACCTGGCCGGCCGGGGTCACATTTTTAAGGAGCGGCTTGCTGGCCGTGCCGGCCGTGATCTGAATGTAGGTCACGCCGGTGATGCCCAGCGGCTCCAGCGTCGCATAGCTATCGGTGCGGATCGGAACGTCCGAGGTGACACGCACTACGGCGACAACCTTGCGCGGGTCGTCCTTATCGAGGCCGATCTTGCTGACCTCGCCGACCTTGATACCGTTGAAGTGCACCTCGCCGCCGTCCGACAAGCCGCTGATGGGGCCCATGAACACCACCTGGTAGGTGCTGTAGCTGTCGGAGAAGGATATCCGGGCCAGCCAGACCACGAACACCACCAGGCCCACGAACAGGCCTAGCGAGATAAAGCCCACCAGCGCGTAGTTGGCGTTTCTTTCCATCAGGGTTGAACTCCAGCGGGAACGGGGGATCGGACCGCCGCACGGCCGCGCGGACCCAGGAAATATTCCTTGATCCAGGGATGATTGGATTTCTCGAGCTGGGCCACCGTGCCGATGGCGACCACCTTCTTGTCGGCGATCACCGCGACGCGGTCACAGATGGCGTAGAGGCTGTCCAGGTCGTGGGTGATCATGAACACCGTCAGGTGCAGGCTGGCGGAAAGGTCGGCGATCAGTTCATCGAAGGCGCCGGCGGAGATCGGGTCCAGGCCCGAGGTGGGCTCGTCCAGGAACAGCAACTGGGGGTCCAAGGCGAGCGCCCGCGCCAGGCTCGCGCGCTTGATCATGCCGCCCGACAGCTCCGATGGCTTGAGCGCGCCCGCTTCCGGCGGCAGGCCGACCAGGGCGATCTTTAGTTCAGCCAGATCCGAGATCAGCTGCTTGGGCAGGTTGGTGTGCTCCTGCATCGGGGCTGCGACATTCTCCTTCACCGTCAGGTTGGAGAACAGGGCGCCGCGCTGAAACAGCACGCCCCAGCTGCGTTCGATGGCGTCCCACTTGGCGTTGCTGGCGTGGTCGAGGTCCTGGCCGAAGATCTTGATCACGCCGCCATCGGGGATCTTCAGCCCGATCAGCGTATTCAGCAGTACCGTCTTGCCGGCGCCTGAACCGCCGACCACCCCAAGCACCTCGCCGCGCTTGACGCGCAGATTGAGGTCCTCGTGGATCACATGTTCGCCGTAGCGCGAGACCAGCCCCTTCACCTCGATCGGGGGCGCGCGGTCGTCGAGCTCGTCGTCGACGGTGTTTGTGTGTTCGCTCACAGCTTGAGTTCCATGTAGAGCAGCGCGAACAGCGCATCGATCAGGATGATCGAGAAGATGGCGTGCACCACGGCCGCGGTCACGCGGCGGCCGAGCGACTGCACGTCGCCGCCGACCTCCATGCCCTGACGACAGCCGATGCCGGCGATCACGACCGCCATCACCGGCGCCTTGCTCATGGCGATCCAGAAGTTACTGATGCTGACGTTCTCGACGATCCGCTGCAGGAAGAAGGCCGGGCTCAGATCGAGCACCAGCCAGCTGACGACCAGACCGCCGGCCAGGCCCGCGATGGTGGCGACGAAGGTCAGCAGAGGGATGGTGATCAGCAGCGCCAGGAATCTCGGCAGAACCAGGGCCTCGAACGGATCAACGCCCATCACCCGCATGGCGTCGATTTCCTGGTTCATCTTCATCGAGCCGATTTCGGCGGCGAAGGCAGACGCCGACCGGCCTGCCAGCAACACCGCGGTGATGACGATGTTGAATTCGCGCATAACCGCCACGCCGATCAGCTCGACCGCGAACACCTGGGCGCCAAACTGCGCCAGTTCATTGGCGCCCAGAAAGCCGATCACGGCGCCAATGAAGAAGGTGGTGATGGCGACGATCGGGATCGCGTCGATCCCGGCGCGCTCGGCGAGGCTGAAGATCGGCGCCCAGCGGATACGGCGCGGGTCGGCGCAGACCCGTCCGATCACCACGATCAGATGGCCGACGAAGGCCATGGTGTCGTAGGCGTCGCGGCTGACGTTGTGCAGGCCTTGGCCGAGGCGGGAGAACAGATCTTCAACCGGCCGCACCTGCGTCTCGGGGACTGGCTCGGCCTTCAGCGCGTGGCCCACCAGCTCCAACAGACGCGCCGTGCGTTTGGGCGCCTTCAGGCCGCCCGGATTGGTCCGCGCCTCGCTCGCCCGAACGATGGCGTATGCCCCGGCCGTATCACAGCGGCCGATGTCGCTGAGATCCAGCGCGAAACCGCGCTCGTGGTGCATCTCTTCCAACAGTCGCGCGCCCGCGTCCCCCAAATCGACGGCGGTCCAGTCGCCGGTCAGGGTCGCGGTTCGCCCAGCCTGGTCAAAGGTCAGGGTAAAGTCGGCCGGATTGCTCATAGGGCGCGGGCGTTTTCCTGACGAGACTCAAGGGCAGGACGGGTCATGCCCGATCCTAGCAGAGGTTGTTGCGAGTTCAGAACGCATGGAACGCGGTTTGGCGCCACAAGACAGGCTTAACCATTTCCAGAAATGCGGACTTAAATACGGCTGGTCATAATGGCGGCATGACAGCCTCCTCCGCGACCTCCCCGATCCTATGGCAAACGCCGCGGGTCCGCCTGCTTGGCGGCGACGTGGACGCCGTCACAGCCGAAGCGGTGATGGCCTATACCGCCGAGTGCGTGATCGCCGGCCAGCGGGCCATCGTCGCCAACCACAATCTGCACAGCCTCTATCTCGTGCGCCGAGACGCCGAGATGGCCGCCTTCTACGCCATGGCGGATCTGGTCGAGGCGGACTCGACGCCGCTCATCGCCTGGGGTCGTCTGCTGGGCCGCGCCATCGGGCGAGAGCATCGAGCGACTTATCTGGATTGGCGCGAACTGTTCTGGCGCACCGCCTGCGAACAGAATTGGCGGGTCTTCTATCTCGGCGGCGCGCCAGGCGTGGCGGCCAAGGGCGCCGAGGCCATTCGCAAGCGCTGGCCGACCGTGCAGATCGAGGTTCTCGACGGCTATTTCGACATGGACGATCCCGTCGCCGACGGCCGGGTGCTTGAAGAGGTCAAGGCGGCTCGCCCGGACGTGCTGTTCGTCGGCATGGGCATGCCGCGCCAGGAGCGCTGGATCGCCCGCCATTATCGCCAGCTCGGGCCCTGCGTGACCTTTTCCGTCGGCGCGGCCTTCGACTATGAGGCCGGCGCTGTGCCGACCCCGCCACGCTGGACCGGCCAGATCGGCCTGGAGTGGCTCTACCGGTTCGCCACCCAGCCCAAGCGGCTGTTCACCCGCTACTTCGTCGAGCCCTGGAGCCTCATCGGTCCGGCGCTGGGCGATCTCGCCGGGTCGCCCACCCTACCCTCACGGCTCTGATCAGTCGGTGGCATAGAGCGCCGCATAGGCGTCAACGCCCGCCAACGCCTGGTCGACAGTAATCGCTGGATAGCCGGCCGAGGCGTGGGCGCTTGCCGCCCAGGCCTTGATCGTCAAATCGCGAAGCTCCGCGGCGCCAGCGGCGACCCGCTGATTGGCGAAGGCTACGCCCCGCGGATCGGAGCCCACAAAGCCGCCCGCCTTCTGCAACTCATAGAAGGGCACGACCGACGCTTCGGTCGCGTCGAGGTATTGGGCGGTGCAGACCTCGATCAACGCCCGGCACGCCGCCGGCGGCGGCAAAGCCGCTTCGACCGAAGCCAAGGTCAGGTTTTGGTGCACAAACGCGCCCTCGAACGGCCCATGCACCTTGTCCTGGGTATAGTTGTTCGGGTTTGGGAAATTGCCCCAGCCATTGAAGTGCTCGGACACGTGCATCGGCTGGCTGCCATCGCCAATGAAATGGCCCCAATAGCCGATGTCGTTGAGGATGGTCCGCTCGCGCCGCACCAGATCTCGCTCCAGCCAGGCCTTATGGTCGGCGTTCTTCTCCAGCGGGATGGCGGCTTTCAGGATGCGCCAGTAGGCGAAGTCCTTCACCAGGTGCTGCCAGCCGTCGACGATGCTGTAGGGCAGATAGCCGGCCTTGTATTCGTCGACGCCCACCTTGCGCAGCTCGGTATCGTATAGCGCCCGCGTCGGTGGCAGCGCGTCCAGCGCCGGGCCACCCAGAATCTTGCCGTTGTCATCGACATCGGTGAAGTGGCCGGGGTCGCGATTGGAATCATGCGTCAGACCCGAGCCTTTGAAGCGATCCGGCTCACGCGCCATTTCGCCGACGATCTCGATAGCGTCCTGTGTGTGCAGGAACGCCGGCATGTCGGCGGGGAGAGACTTCTCCGCCACCATGCCGATAATCCGGTGACCGGTCGCGCCCCAGGCGCCGGCCTGGGAGGCCGAAGCCATCAGGACGAGCGCAAGACCGGCGCCCGCGGCGCGGTGGACTAGGTTGGTCATCGCGACGCTCCCAACAAGAACTACACTCAGTCGGCGATCCGCAGGGCGCTCTCGACCCTGCCGATCCACGCCCGGACGGCGGGGTAGGCGCGCAGGTCGAACCCGCCATCCTGAGCCCACCGGGTATAGGCGACCAGTGAGACATCCGCGAGACTAAGCCGGCCGCCGACCAGGAATTCGCCGGCCTCGGCCGCCGTTTCGAGCCGAGCCAGGGCGGCGTTGCCGCGTTCAATCAGCCTTGCCTCCAGCTCAGACACCGGCTTGCCCAGGAATTTCACCTGGAACCGCGCCACGGCCACATAGGGCTCATGGCTGTACTGCTCCCAGAACAGCCACTGCAGCATCCTGGCGCGGTCATAGCTGTCGTGCGGAATCAGCGGCGTGTCTTCCGCCAGATGCAGGATGATGGCGTTGGATTCCGCCAGCGACTTACCGCTCGGCAGGATCACCAGGGGCACCTGGCCGGCGGGATTGAGGGCCAGAAACTCATCCGTGCGAGTCGCGCGGGTCAGGACACTGGTCTCGATCCAGTCATAAGCCAGGCCGACATGGTCGGCGGTCCATTTGACCTTCAAACAATTTCCCGAGATCGAGTCGCCGTAAACCTGCATCTTCATGACGCGCGCTCCTGTGAAAATAGTTCGTCAGTTCAGTTAGTTAATACTACCAACCCACAGCTCTGCCACGGGCGCCAAAATTTTCGGCCAAGCTGGAACCAATCCCCGGGTCGAGTCGAACAAGGGTTGACCCCCCGGCTCCGCCCTGTAGGACTTCCCGCCGAGACGAGCAACCACAGGGGGGGCGCTTTGAAGCGTATCCTGCAATGCCTCGCCGCGCTGGCTCTGTCGGCATCGGCCTTCAGCGCGAACGCCCAAGACGCACAGGCGCCGGAATCGGCGACTCCACCGTCCGTCACTTCATCCAAATATGATCCGATCGGCGATGTCCTGACCGCCGCGATCCGCTCGGTGGAAGAGAACGCCAAGGACTGGCTGCTCAAGGCGACCCTCTATCACGGCGGCGCCCGCATGAGCAGCCGCGACTCGCTGGGCTGCCCCGTGGCGGCGATGCGGACCGTGGCCGTGGACCCGGCCATCGTGTCGCGGCGCTCGATCATCTTCATCAAGGAAACCGTCGGCATGCCCCTCCCCGGTGGCGGCGTACACGACGGCTACTGGTACGCCTCCGATATCGGCGGCGGCATCAAGGGTAACCGGATCGACCTGTTCACCGGCGCCGGCACGGCATCCATGCGCTCCGCCTCCTCACTGAACCTGCGCACCCTGACGGTCAGCAAGGTCGGCGAATTCAGCGGCTGCCCGCCCACCGACGGCGGCGCGGGCATGCGGGTCGCGGACGCGTCGCGGTAGTCCAGCTCTAAGTAATCTTTTTGCGCTCATCCCAGCCTTAGCGGGGATGAGCGGATTGATAGCCCTCGGCCCTAATCCCTACCGCCCCGGTCTCACCTTGGCGATGGCCGCGTCGAGCTGGGTCAGGGACTGTTCGCCTTCCAGCTTCTGATCGCCGATGAGGAAGGTCGGGGTGCTTTCGATGTGGTCCTTCGCGACATAGCCATCGACCTTCTTGAACAAGGCGTTCTTGGTCGTGTCGTTGGTCAGACAGGCCATGTACTGCGCCTCGGTCAGGCCATTGTCCTCGCCGATCTTTAAGAGAACGCCGCGCACGTCGCCGCTCTCGTACATCTTCTGCTGATCGCGGAAGACCGCGTCGAGAACCTTGAAATATTTGTCGTTTCCAGCGCAGTGCGCCAGCATGAATCCCGCCGCCGCCACCTCGACCGGCTCGGTCAGAAACTCACGGAAGACATAACGCACCTTGCCGGTGTCGATGTATTTGGCCTTGAAGGCCGGGAATATCTCATTGTTGAACCGGGCACAGTGCGGACAGCTTGCCGAGGCGTATTCAACCACGGTCACCGGCGCCTTGGGCGAACCCAGCGTCATGTCGTCAGGCCGAACCTGAGGCTGAGCGGCCTGGGCCGACCCCGACACGGCGAACCACAAGGACAACAGGGCGGCGCTGGCCAGACGACGGTTCAGACGGATCATGGGCGCCCCAAAGCAATAAGACAGAGGCTTCCTAGCATCGCTTGCAAGACGGCGAAATCGGGCGCCGCTGCATCGAATTCGAACGGTCTCATTTAGCGGCGCTCCCGCTTACGGATTGACTTGAAAAGATTGCGGAAAACTGTTGGCAAACAATTCCGTGGGCGGATGGATTCATCCCGTTACGGCCCGATTTCCAGTCCTGGCTTTTTGAGCGTTACACTCGCTACAGATGAAGAAGATTCGCGCAAAGCCCGTGGTCGCGGCGGCCCAGGAGCCAGGACGGCAGTTCGCCGCCCTGCCCTACCGTGACCGGGATGGCTTGGAGGTGTTGCTTCTGACCTCCAGAGAAACCCGTCGCTGGATCGTTCCCAAGGGCTGGCCGATGACGGGAAAGACTCCTCACGCCGCCGCGGCGCGGGAAGCCAAGGAAGAGGCCGGCGTGGTTGGCCGGATATCCAAGAAGGCGATCGGCGAATTCGAATACATCAAGCGCCTCAAGAACGGGGCGCCGCTGCAATGCACCGTCGAGGTCTTTCCCCTGAAGGTCGTCAAACAGCTGACCCATTGGCGCGAGCAGAACCAACGGACCGCTCATTGGTGCTCGCCCCAGGAGGCCTCGGAGCTGATCGAGGAGCCGGATCTGAGCGCGCTCATCCTGGCCTTCGCCGAAGCCCATGCCCGGGCTGTGCGGAAGAAGAAGGCCAAGATGTCGAAGACCGTGGCCGCCCACGAGATTCAGGTCGCGCCGATGGAGGACGCCACCGAAGAAACCGCGGACGTCGCCTAGGTCTCGACGAAGGCCCGCTCGAGCACGAAGTCGCCAGGAGACGCGATGGAGCCCTCTTCGTAGCCCCGATCCAGCAACAGGGTCTTCAGGTCCGCCAGCACGGATGGGCCGCCGCAAAGCATCAGGCGGTCGTGCGCCGGGTCCAGCGGCGGCAGGCCGATATCGTCGAACAGCTTGCCCGAGGCCATCAGGTCGGTGATGCGGCCCTGGTTCACGAAGGGCTCGCGCGTCACCGAGGGGTAATAGATCAGCTTGGGCGCGATCAACTCGCCCAGGTCCGGGTCGGCGGCCAGCTCGTGCGACAGGAATTCGCGATAGTTCAGGTCGGCGACCTCGCGCACGGTGTGGGTCACCACGACCCGCTCGTAGCGCTCGTAGACTTCCGGATCGCGCACCAGACTGAGGAAGGGCGCCAGGCCGGTACCCGTACCGACCAGATAGAGGGTCTTGCCCGGTCGCAGGCCATCCAGGATCAAGGTGCCCGTCGGCTTCTTGCCGACCAGGATTTCGTCGCCGGCTTTGACGTTCATCAGATGCGAGGTCAGCGGGCCGTCCGCGACCTTGATCGAATAGAACTCCAGCTCATCGGCATAATAGGGGCTGGCGATGGAATAGGCGCGCAGCAGCGGCTTGCCGGCCACTTCCAGACCCAGCATGACGAACTGGCCCGACTGGAAGCGGAGGCCCGGATCGCGCGTGGTCTTCAGCGTGAACAGGCTCTCGGTCCAATGCTGAACCTGGGTTACGCGTTCAACATAGAAGGCCCCGCGGGCCTTGGCGGCCACGGGCGCGGAAGAGGGAGCGGCTGGGGCGTCTTGCATCGTCACTATATGTCTCCGCCCACTTCCACCGTTGGCGTGGCGCGCGGCACGTGAATGCCGCATTCGGTCTTGTCCTGTCCAGCCCAACGGCCAGCGCGGGCGTCCTGTCCTTCTTCCACCGGCTTGGTGCAGGGCCAGCAGCCGATCGAGGGATAGCCGAATTCCACCAACGGATGGGCCGGCAGATCGTGCTCCACCATATAGGCGTCGATCTCCGCCTTGGACCAGTTGGCCAGCGGGTTGAACTTCACCTGCTTGTCGCCCTGCTCGACCACCCGCAGCCGAAGCCGCGCGCCGCCCTGGAAGCGTTTGCGGCCGGTGATCCAACCTTCGTAGCCTTCCAGCGCCCGGTCCAGCGGCAGCACCTTGCGGATGTTGCAGCAGGCGTCGGTGTCGGTCTTCCACAGGTCCGCGGACGGATCGTGGATGGCGATATCCTGAAACTGGGGACGCAGATCGCGAACGTCGGTCAGGCCCAGCTTGGCCGCCAGACGCTGGCGATAGTCCAGGGTCTGGCCGAACAGCATGCCGGTGTCGAGAAAGAGCACGGTGATGTTGGGGTCGATCTGGGCGGCCATGTGCAGCAGCACCGCCGACTCCGAGCCAAAGGACGAGACCAGGGCCAGCTTGTCGCCATAGCGCTCCACCGCGACCCGCAGGATGTCCTGCGGGGTCGCATCGCGCAGTCGCTCGTTCAGCGCGTCGACGTCATTGTTGAGCGTTTCGGAACCTTCATAGGCCATCACTCGGCCCTCCCCTCCGCCCGTTCGGCGAAGATCGGCTCGCGGGAATCCGCGGCCCGTTGATAGACGTGACGAAACCGGCCGGCGGTGGCCGCCCATTGTTCGGCGGTCGAGCCGTCGGACGGCGCGAAGACTTCGATGCCACAGCGGACCATGGGGCCGGCCTGCTCACGCAGCACATCGCCCACGGCCCTGATCTCGCCTGTGTAGCCATAGCGCTCGCGCAGCAGGCGCGCGGTGCTGTAGTGACGCCCGTCGCGGAACTTGGCGAAGCTCAGGGCGACAACCGGAATGCGCGGCAGGTCATAGACCAGCGCCTCGACCTCTTCATCGCCAGCCAGCAGAACGCCGGTGGCTCTGTTTGAGCCGGCCAGAACCTCGCCTTCGGCCTGATAGCGGGTCAGCGACAGGATGACGTCGCCGGCGGGGATCGGCTCATCGTCGGAGACGGTGGTGAAACGATCGTCGACCAGCTCGGCGCCGTTCTCGGTCAGCCTAATGAGCTTCGGCATAGACGGCCTCCTTGAAGGGCGCGACGCCGGTGCGGCGGAAGGTGTCGAGGAAGCGCTCTTCGCCCTTGCGTTCGCGCAGATAGACCTCGACGAGGTCTTCGATCGCCTGGCCGACCTGATTGGCGGCCAGGGCCGGGCCCAGGGGTTTACCGACCTCGGCGTCTTCCGCGCCGGAGCCGCCCAGGGTGAGCTGGTAGAATTCCTCGCCCTTCTTATCGACGCCCAGGATGCCGATGTGGCCGACATGGTGGTGGCCACAGGCGTTAATGCAGCCGCTGATCTTGATCTTCAGCTCACCCACCAGTTCGGCCCGGTCCGCATCTTCAAAACGGCGGGCGATGTCCTGCGCCACCGGGATCGCCCGGGCGTTGGCCAGCGCGCAGTAGTCCAGGCCCGGACAGGCGATGATGTCGCTGACCAGGTTGATGTTGGGGCTAGCGAGTTCGGCCGCCTTCAGCCCCGCATAGACGGCGGCCAGATCGTCCAGCTTCACGTGCGGCAGGACGATGTTCTGCTCGTGCGTGACCCGCGCCTCGCCCAGCGAATAGCGCTCGGCGAGATCGGCCAGGACCTCCAGCTGCTCGGCGCTGGCGTCACCGGGGGTTGCGCCAATCGCCTTCAGCGAGACGTCGACGATGGCGTAGCCCGGGACCTTGTGGGCGTGGACGTTGTTGCGCGCGAACCGGGCCAGGCCGGCGTCGGCGGCCTTGGCGGCGTCGAAGGCGTCGGACACGCGCGGCAGGGTCTGGAAGTCGGGACGGGCGAAGAAGCTACGGATGCGGGCAAGCTCGGTGTCCGGCAGGTCAACCTTGCTGGCGTCGATCAGGGCCCACTCGGCTTCGACCTGACGGGCGAACTCCTCGATGCCCAGCTGGGCGACCAGAATCTTGATCCGCGCCTTGGCCGGGTTGTCGCGGCGACCGTGGCGGTTATAGACTCGCAGGACGGCTTCCAGGTAGGACAGCAGCCGGTCCACCGGCAGATGCTCGCGCACCGTCTTGCCGATGTAGGGGCTGCGGCCGAGGCCGCCGCCGACCATCACCTCAAAGCCCAGGGTCCCATCGCGCTCCCGGCGCAAGGACAGGCCGATATCGTGGGTCTTGGCCGCCGTGCGGTCCTTGGCCGAGGCCGTGACCGCGATCTTGAACTTGCGCGGCAGGTAGGTGAATTCCGGATGCAGCGTCGACCACTGGCGGATCACCTCGGCCCAGACGCGCGGATCGTCGACCTCCTCGGCCGTCGCGCCGGCGCGGGGGTCGGCGGTGACGTTGCGGATGCAGTTGCCCGACGTCTGGATCGCATGCAGGTCCACCTCGGCCAGGGCGTCCAGAATGTCGGGCATATCCCGCAGCTTGATCCAGTGGAACTGCAGGTTGGTGCGGGTGGTGAAGTGGCCGTAGCCCTTGTCGTAGGTGCGCGCGATCCAGGCCAGCTTGCGCAGCTGGGCGCCGTTCACCGTGCCGTACGGAATGGCGATCCGCAGCATGTAGGCGTGCAGCTGCAGATAGAGGCCGTTCATCAGCCGCAGCGGCTTGAACTGGTCCTCGGTGATTTCGCCGGCGAGGCGGCGGGCGACCTGATGGCGGAACTCGGCCGAACGGTCGGCCAGGAATTCCTTATCGAGCACATCGTACTGGTACATGACCGTCAGCTCACTTGCGCTTGATCAGGTTGAGGCGGCCGCCGGACCGGGCGACGCCGGAGGCGTGGGCGATGACATCGATGTCATGACCGCCCAGGGCCTGTTTGCCATGGTCTGGCGTATTGGTCGGGCCAAGCGCGCGCAGGCGTTCGCGGTAGGCGATCGGGGCCGCGCCGCCATCGGTTTCGCCGACCTCGATCAAATAGGGATCGACCACGACCGTGCCCTCGCTCTTGGCGCGGCCCTCGGCGTCGTCGGCCGGGGCCTCGTCGGTGAACAGCTCGGCCTCGCCGAACCGCTCGACCCAGCGACCGTGGCTCCAGAACACCACTTCGCCGTCGATCAGCCGATTGGCGGTCAGGGCTTTCATTGGGCGGCCCTCAAGGCGGAGGTGGCGATCATCGGTTCAACAGTTCCAAGGACATCTTCGAGCGCGGCCACCTCGCCGATGATCAGCAGCGCGGGGCCATCGAGCGCCTGCACGTCATGGCTCAGGGCGCCCAGCGTGCTTGAAAGCCGGCGCTCATGCGCCAAGCTGGCGTTCTCGATCACCACGACCGGGGTCGACCCGGCGCGGCCGGCGGCCATCAGGTTCGCGGCGATCTTCGGCGCGGTCGACAGGCCCATATAGACCACCACGGTCTGGTTCGATTTGCTCAGGCTCGCCCAATCCAGGTCGGGCTCGGCGTCCGCCGCTGCATGGCCGGTGACGAAGGTCACGGCTTGGGCCAGCCCCCGATGGGTCAGCGGCAGGCCGGCGGCCAAAGCCGCCGTGACGCCAGGAACCACATGGGCTTCGACGCCGGCGGCGCGCAGCACGGCCAGTTCCTCGCCGCCGCGTCCGAACATGAAGGGATCTCCGCCCTTCAGCCGCACGACATGCAGCCCCTCGCGCGCAAGCGCCACGAGCAAAAGATTGATGTCGCCCTGCGGCAGGGTGTGATGCGACTTGCGCTTGCCCACATCGATCATCCGCGCGGACGGCGAGGCCAGATCGAGGATGGCTTGAGGCGCCAGGCGATCATGCACGACCACATCGGCGCTCTGCAGCAGCCGCAGCGCCTTGACGGTCAGCAGATCCGGATCGCCCGGGCCAGCACCCACCAGCCAGACCACGCCTTCGCGGGCTGTCTTGGCCTTCAGGACCACCAGCCGGTTCTTCGCGCCCGCCCTGTCATGGCCATGGGCCATCGTTTAGTTCCTCTATAACCGTTAGACGTGATGCGAGGCGGGCCCTGAAAAACCCGCCCCGCACCGATTTCCGCCGCCTACATGGGCCGTAAGTATGACGGCGGTGATTGCAAAATGGTTGGCCGTGGCCCAATTCGCAAATGAAGTCTTCTTTGGGCTGATTCAGGAATTCTGATGGAACAACGCCGCCGATTGCCGCCGCTCAACGCCTTGCGGGCGTTCGAGGCGGCCGCGCGCCATTTGAACTTCTCCAGAGCCGCCGACGAGCTGTCGGTGACGCCCGGCGCCGTGAGCCAACAGATTCAGAATCTGGAGGACTATGTAGGGGTCGCCCTGTTCAAGCGCACCCCCAAGGGCCTGTTGCTGACCGACCCGGCGCAGATCGCCCTGCCCGCCCTGCGCGAGGCCTTCGACCGACTGGCCGAGGCCGCCTCGATGCTGACCGCCGCCGTGGATGGACGTCGGCTGACGGTGTCGGTGGCCCCCTCCTTCGCCGCCAAATGGCTCGTGCCGCGCCTGGGGCACTTCGAAGCCCTCCACCCGCAGGTCGACGTCTGGATTTCCGCCGGCATGGAACTGGTGGATTTCAATAGCGGCGAGATCGACATCGCCATCCGCTATGGCGCGGGCCGCTATCCCGGCCTGGAGGTGGTGCGGCTGATGCAGGAGACGGTGATCCCCGTCACCAGCCCTGCTTTGCTTGAGAGCCAGCCCCTGAATGATCCCGCCGACCTGGCCAATCACATCCTGCTGCATGACGGCTCGCCCGACGCCGACGAATCCTGCCCGGATTGGACCATGTGGCTGGCGGCGCGGGGGGTGCGCGGCGTCGACGGCACGCGCGGCCCACGCTTCAACCAATCCAGCCTGGTGATCGAGGCCGCCGTCGGCGGCCGGGGCGTGGCCCTCGCCAAGCGGGCGCTGGCGCAGGCGGACCTGGACGCCGGCCGGCTGGTCTCGCCCTTCCAGATCACCACGGCGGTGGACTTCGCCTACTACCTCGTCCACCCCAAGCCCAAGGGCCGCCTGCCCCAGGTGAAAGCCTTCATGACCTGGCTGATCGCCGAGGCCGAAGCCCACGAAGCCATGCTGGCGACGATGGACAACGGCGCGGGGATTTAGCCGAACACCTCTCCCGAAGGGAGAGGGAGGGGCCCGCGCTCGCAGAGCGTGGGAGGGTGAGGGGTTAGGGACGGTTCAAGTCTTGTACGATGGTGGGCCGCGCGGCGAGGCGCCACGTCCGGCAGCCTCCAGTCCTGACGCCAACCCAAGTTCTCCGCCACGCCAAGAATCGACGTTGCCTTTGTCCGGTCTCACAACCAGATCACCTGCCCCATCCTCGGACCAGCCGCTCCAGTCAGGCGTCACGCCCAGGTCGCGGCAGACCTTGGTGACGATGTCGACGAACGAGTTTTCGTCCTCGATGACATAGCTGTCGGCCCAGAACCGTTCCGGGCGCTCTGTCTCGCAGCGTTCAACGTCCAAGCCCCGCCCCGACACGCGCTCGACCTCGACGGCATCCTCGATCTCCGCCTTGGCGCGGGCTTGGGTCTCGGAAGCCTTGGCCCCAGCCACGGCCCGCCGTTCGGCGCGTTCGGCCTCGCTCAGGCCCTGCCATTCGCGCAGAGCCTCGTCGATCTTGGCTTCAAGGGCGATGCATTGGCGCACCGTGCGCGCGATGCGTGAGTACCCCAGCGCCGCATTGCTCAGCATGGCTGTCGACGCGCCGCCGCTGACCTCATCGACCAGCCGCCGCGCCAGACCCAGGCCAATCTCCGGCAGTTGCGCAAGCAAGCGCATCTGCCGCTCCGCCCGTTCCACGACGGGGTCAAAGGCGTGCGGCACAGTGATGTCAGGCGGCGTCTTCATTGGAACATAACAAGAACCTTTACTGCGTAGGCTGTCAAGAGTGGAGCTGTCGAGCTCGAACTGGATCGTCCCACCGGCGCTGCCCCCGCCGTCTCGCTACGCGAGCCACCTCCCCCTCTCTTCGCTTCGCTCGGGGGGAGGATAAGGAGGGGGGCTCCTCCCCCCACGCGCAGCGAGAGGGGGAGGTGGCGCGGTGCTGAAGCGTAGCGGAGGCGACGTGACGGTGGGGGCCGGCGCCAGCGGAACGATCCAGCGCGCGCCGCCACCCGCCGCGCACGAAAAAGCCTCCAGCCACGAAGGCTGGAGGCTCTTCAGTCAACGCCCTGTTCGGCGAAAACCTAGTTCCGGAACACCGCCGCCGTGGACGGATCGTGCGGCATTTCGCGGTATTGGCGCAGTTCGTTGCGGCCGACCACCATGTGGTGGACTTCGTCGGGGCCGTCGGCGATGCGCAGGGTGCGGGTGTTGGTGTACATGGCCGCCAGCGGAGTCCATTGCGAGACGCCGGTGGCGCCGTGCATCTGGATCGCCTGGTCGATGATCTCGCAGACCCGTTCCGGCACCATGGCCTTGACCATGTGAATCCAGACCCGGGCTTCCTGGTTGCCCAGGACGTCCATGGCCTTGGCCGCCTTCAGCACCATTAGCCGCATGGCTTCGATGTCGATGCGAGCGCGGGAAATGATCTCGAGATTGCCGCCGAGTTGCACCAGGGGCTTGCCGAAGGCTTCGCGAGTCAGGCCGCGCGTGACCATCAGGTCCAGGGCCTTTTCGGCCGAGCCGATGGCGCGCATGCAGTGGTGGATACGGCCGGGGCCGAGGCGGAGTTGCGAGATCTCGAAGCCGCGGCCTTCACCGAGCAGCATGTTGGAGGCCGGCACCCGCACGTCGGTGAAGCGGATGTGCATGTGGCCGTGCGGCGCGTCAGGGTTGCCGAACACGCACATCGGGCCGAGCACTTCCACCCCGGGGGTGTCCATGGGCACCAGGATCTGCGACTGGCGCAGGTTCGGCGGGCCATCCGGGCTGGTCTGAACCATGGTGATCATGATCTTGCAGCGCGGGTCGCCGGCGCCGGAGATGTAGAACTTCTCGCCGTTGATCACATACTCGTCGCCCACCAGGGTCGCGCGCATGTTGATGTTCTTGGCGTCCGAGGACGGGTGACCCGGCTCGGTCATGGCGAAGGCCGAACGGATCTCGCCGCGCAGCAGCGGCTCCAGCCATTTCTTCTTTTGCTCGGGCGTGCCGACGCGTTCCAGCACTTCCATATTGCCGGTGTCGGGCGCGGCGCAGTTCATGGTCTCGGAGGCCATGCGGTTCTTGCCCAGCTCGACGGCGATATAGGCGTAGTCGAGGTTGGACAGGCCTTCGCCGGTCTCGGCGTTGGGCAGGAAGAAGTTCCACAGGCCTTCGGCCTTGGCCTTGTCCTTGGCCTTCTCCAGGCATTCCAGCTGGCCGGGGGCATAGGACCAGATGTTCGGATTGCCTTCGCCCAGGCGATGAAACTCTTCGCTCATCGGGTTGACCGTCTCGACGATGAACTTCTTGACGTGGTTCAGCAGCGGCAAGGCCTTCTCGGACATCCGCAGGTCGTTCAGCTCATCCTGCGGGTTCAGCCCGAAGCTGGATTGAGCCGTTTTCTGGGGCTTGTCGGCGGTCATGGTCATGAGGTCTCTCCCGAGGCGGTCTGGTCGTGATGCGGCAGATCTTGAGGAGGACTAGTAGGCCTAAGACGGGCCAAAATCAAACAACTGTTTGACGCCTACTGCACACCTCTCCCGAAGGGAGAGGTGTTAGGACTTCGCGATCTTAGGAACCGCCACAGCCGGCGCCTGCTCCCAGCCGCCGCCAAGCGCCTGGAAGACGGCGACCTGATCGGCGGCCAGCTGCTGGTCGGAAGTCGCCAGGGCCTGATCGGCGGCGACCTCGGTCTGTTCGGCGGTGAGCAGGTCGAGGAAGCTGGTGGCGCCGGCGTCGAACTGGGTCTTGGCCAGGGCGAACGAACGGTTGGCGTCGTTGCGGGCCGCGCGCGTCGCCGCATTGTGCCGCAGCTCCGCGTCATAGGTGGTCAGCGCCTGCTCGGTCTCCTTCAGCGCCTGCAGCACCACGCTGTCGAAGCTGGCCAGGGCGGCGGAGGCCTGGGCGTTGGACTCGCGGACATGCGCCCTGGCCACCAGGATGTTGGGGAAATTCCAGTTGACCAGCGGGCCGATGCCGAACGAAAGCCCCGAGGTCGAGGTCAGCTGCGCCGGCGTGACGCCTGATCCCGCCACCTGACCACCCAGGGAGATGGTCGGATAGAGGTCGGCCGTCGAGACGCCGATCCGGGCCACGGCGGCGGCGAGGTTACGCTCGGCCTCACGCACGTCGGGGCGGCGGCGGAGCAATGCCGCGCCATCGCCCACGGGCAGGGCTTGCCCGACCTGAGGCTGGGTTACGCAGGCCTCGGCCTGATGCGGAATTTCCGCAGGCGTCTTGCCGATCAGGGCCGCGAGTTCGAACAGGGATGAGCGCCGCTGGCCCTCCACCGTCGGCAGCGTGCCCTTGGCCTGGTCCAGCAGCACCGCCTGGCGGGTGACATCGAGATCGGACGCGGCGCCGGCGTTGCGCTCGGTGGCGGTCAGGTCATAGGCCTGCTGCACCACGGCGATATTGTGCCGGGCGACGTTCACCGCCTCGCCATAGGTGCAGACATTGGCGTAGGCGGCCGTTGTCTGCGCCACGACAGCGACCCGCACCGCGTCTTCCGCCGCCTGGGAGGCGTCGGCGCTCGCATGCGCCGCCTCGATGGTCCGCCGGACGCGGCCGAACAGGTCGACCTCGTAGGAGGCCGTAAACCCCACGTTGGAATAGACGGACGGCGGGTTCGGCGCGCCGGTCAATTCCGAGACCAGGGCGCCGGTCGACGAGCGGCCGTAGGTGGTTCCGCCCGACAGGTCCGTCGACGGAAAGAGCCCCGCCCTCGCCTCGCCCACCAGGGCCTGCTCATAGGCCAGGTTGGCGGCCGCCATCTTCAGGTCGGCGTTCTCGGTCAGCGCCTGTTGCACCAGGCCGTCCAGGACCGGGTCCTGGTAGAGGCGCCACCAATGATCTGGCAGCGCCTCGCCGCTGGCGACATCCGGCGTGGCGGACACAAAGCCGCCGACAGCGGTCGATGGCGTCTTCGGGGCGGCATAGTTCGGTCCGACAGCGCAGCCGGCAAGCGCGACCGACGACAGCAGACTGGCAAGGATCAGCTTACGCATCGGCGGCCGGGGCGTCGTCATGAGGTTTCCCGTGCGTCGGCGCGGCGGTGGACGATCTTGGCAGCTTCAGACCTATCGCGCGACAGACCACATAAAAGACCGGGGTGAAGGCCAGGCCGAAGATGGTCACGCCGATCATGCCGGAAAAGACCGCGACGCCCAGGGCCTGGCGCATCTCGGCGCCCGCGCCTGAGGCGAAGGCCAGCGGCGCCACGCCCAGGATGAAGGCCATCGAGGTCATCAGGATTGGCCTCAGGCGCGTGCGCCCGGCCTCGGCGGCGGCCTCGTGCCGTTCCAGGCCATGCTCCTCCTCGCCCTGGCGCGCAAACTCGACGATCAGGATGGCGTTCTTCGCCGCCAGGCCGATCAGCACGACCAGGCCGATCTGGGTCAGGATGTTGTTGTCGGCGCCACGCAGGTTCACCCCCAGCATCGCCGCCAGCAGGCACATGGGCACGATCAGGATCACCGCCAGCGGCAGGGTCACGCTCTCGTAGAGCGCGGCCAGCAGCAGGAAGACGAACACCACGGCCATGCCGAAGACGATGGTGCCGGTGTTGCCGGCCAGCTTCTCCTGCAGAGCCAACTCGGTCCACTCGTAGCCATAGCCAGGCGGCAGCACCTGATCGGCGAGCTGCTCCATGGAGTCGATGGACTGGCCGCTGGAGAAGCCGGCCGCGGTGTCGCCGTTCACCTCGGCCGAGGGATAGAGGTTATAGCGCAGCACGCGGTAGGGCCCGGTGGTGTGGCGCACATTGACCACGGACCCCAGCGGCACCATGGCGCCAGAGGTCGAGCGGGTCTGGAGCTGCGTCAGGCGCGTTTCGTCATTGCGATAGGGGGCGTCGGCCTGGGCCAGCACCTGGAAGGTGTGACCGAACAGGTTGAACTCGTTGACGAAGGTCGAGCCGAGATAGGTCTGCAGGGTGTCGAACACCGCCGAGTCCGGCACGCCCAGCATCTCGGCCTTGGACCGGTCGATGTCGGCGAACAGGCGCGGCGTCTTGGTGTTGTAGGTGGCGAAGACATTGGTCAGGCCCGGTGTCTTGTTCGCCGCCGCCACCAGCTGATTGGTCACCTGCTCCAGCTGTTGCGGCGTGTGGCCGCCCTGATCCTCGACGATCATCTTGAAGCCGCCGGTCGAGCCGATGCCGCGGACGGCGGGCGGCTGGATCACGCGGATGTCTGCGCCGGTGATCTGTCCCAGGCTCTTGCGCAGCTTGGCGGCCACGGCCGAGGTCTGCACATCGGCGCCATGCCGTTTCTCGAACGGGCTCAGGATCAGATAGACTTGGCCGGCGCTGGAGGCGGTGGTGCCGGTGGTGGCGTCGACGCCGGCATAGACCGAGGCGGCCCAGACGCCGGGGGTGTCGAGGCAGATTCGCGAGACCTGGTGCATGATCGCGTCGGTCCGCTCCAGCGTCGCGCCGGCCGGCAGGTTGGCGGCGATCAGCAGCTGGCCCTGATCCTGCGCCGGAATGAATCCGCGGGGCGTTGCGGCCAGCCGCCATCCCGTCAGCGCCAACAGCGCCACATAGATGATCAGCATAACGCCAACCATGTTCACCAGCCGGTGCACCAGCTTGGAATAGCGGTCGGACAGCCGGTCGAACCCGTCATTGAACCAGTCCGCGAAGCGCGCGAGGCTGAAGCGGCGGCTCGGCGAGGCCTCCAGGTGTTTCGGATGCGCCCGCATGATCAGCGCGGCGAGCGCCGGCGACAGGGTCAAGGATACGATCAGCGAAATCAGCGTGGCCACGGCGATGGTCAGCGCGAACTGCTTGTAGAACTGTCCGGACACGCCGGAGATCGCCGCCGTCGGCACGAACACCGCCATCAGCACCAGGGCGATGGCGATCAGCGCCCCGCCCACCTCGTCCATGGTGACGTGCGCCGCCTCGCGGGGGCCCATTCCGGCGCGCAGATGCCGCTCCACATTCTCGACCACGACGATGGCGTCATCGACCACGATGCCGATGGCCAGAACCAGGCCGAACAGCGACAGACTGTTCAGCGAAAAGCCCGCCAAGGCCATGACCGCGAAGGTGCCGGTCAGCGAGACCGGAATGGCGATGATCGGGATCAGCGCCGCCCGCCAGCTCTGCAGGAAGATCATCACCACCAGCACGACGAGGATCAGCGCCTCGACCAGGGTTTTCTCGACCTCGGTGATGGAGTCGTGGACGTATTCGGTGGGGTTGTAGATGATCTTGTAGTCGAGGCCCGGCGGGAAACTCTTCTTCAGCTCCACCATCTTGGCCTTGACCGCATTGGCGGTGGTCAGGGCGTTGGAGCCCGGCTGCTGCAGCACGGCGACGGCCACCGCGTTGAACTTATTCATATAGGCGTTGGTGGTGTAGTCGGCGGCGCCGAGCTCCACCCGCGCCACGTCGGACACCCGGGTCACCCTGCCCTGGTTGTCGGTCTTGACGATGATGTCGCCGAACTGTTGCGGTGTGGTCAGCCGGCCCAGCGCTTCCACATTGTACTGGTAGGCCGATCCGCCGGACGCTTGTGGCGGCTGACCAATAGCGCCGGCCGCGACCTGAACGTTGTGGCTCGACAGGGCGCCGGTGATGTCATCGACCGTCAGACCCCGCGCCGCGGCCCGGTCCGGATCGATCCAGATGCGCATGGAGTAGTCGCGGGCCGCCCGGCTGGAGACGTCGCCCACGCCAGGCGTGCGCAGGATGGCGTCGCGGATGTGCAGGCCGACGTAGTTGGCGATGTACTGCTGGTCCAGGGAGCCATCGGGGGAATAGGTATGCACCGCCATCAGGAAGTCGGTGGAGGCTTTGCGCACGGTCACGCCCGACAGCACCACCTCGGGCGGCAGCTGCGGCGTGGCGGCCGAGACCCGATTTTCCACCAGCACCTGGGCGGCGTTGGGATCGGTGCCAAGCTTGAAGGTGACCGTGATGGTCACGTGGCCGTCGCCGGTCGACTGGGAGGACATGTAGATCATGTTCTCCACGCCGTTGATCTGCTCTTCGATCGGCGCGGCGACGGTGTCGGCCAGAACCTCGGCCGAAGCGCCCGGATAGCTGGCGCTGATATTCACCGTCGGCGGGCTGATGTCCGGGTACTGGGCGATCGGCAGCGTCGGATAGGCGATCGCGCCCACGAGCGTAATGATGATCGCCACCACGGCGGCGAACACCGGTCGATCGATAAAGAAGTGCGAGAGTTTCATCGGCTGGCCAGGGCCTACCTACTCGCCAGCATCGGCGAGAGTCGCGGAGGCGGCCGGCGGCGCGACGGGCTGATCCTGCGGCGCGCCCGTGGGCGAGGCTGGAACCTGCTGCACCTGTCCCGTGGCGGGCGTGACCTTCTGGTCCGGCCGCGCCCGTTGCACGCCATCGATGATCACCTTGTCGTTGGGACCAAGGCCGCCCTTGATCACGCGCAGGCCATTGAACAGCGGCCCCAGCGCGACGTCCCGCTCATGCACGGTGTCATTGGCGTCGACCACATAGACCACCTCGCGGGTCTGGTCGGTGACCACAGCCTGATCGGGCACGAGCAGCGCGGCATAGGGGTCGGCGCCGCGCAGGCGCATATGGCCAAACAGGCCGGGGGTCAGGAAGAAGGCGGGATTGTCGACCACGGCGCGGCCGCGGATGGTGCCCGAAGCGGTATCCAGAGCGTTGTCGACAAACTCCAGCTTGCCCTTCCAGCGATAGGTAGGCTCGTCCTGCAGCTTGATCTCCACCGGCAGCGGCGCGCCGTGAGCACTCTCGCGCTGGCGCTTCAGATAGAGAGCCTCTGAGCCGGTGAAGGCGAAGCGGATCGGGTTCAGATTGACGATGTTGGTCAGGACCGTGGTGTCCGCCGTCACCAGATTGCCCGGCGCGACCCGCCGGTCGGAGATGCGGCCATCCATCGGCGCGGTGACGTGGGTGAACTCAAGGTTCAGCGCCGCGGTGCTAACCTGAGCCTTGGCGGATAGCACGTCCGCCTCGTCCTGGTGTTCGGTTGCGGCCAGGGTGTCGAACGCCTGCTGGCTGACAGCGTGGGCGGTCAGCAGGGTCTGGCCGCGTTCGAGCTGGCTCTTGGCGTCGGCGACGGACGCCTCGGCGTGCGCTTCCTGGCCCTTGGCCTGGTCGAGCGCCGCCTGATAGGGCCTGGGATCGATCACGAACAGCAGCTGGCCCTTATGCACCAGCGCGCCATCGGTGAAGCCGACGGTCTGCAGATAGCCCGACACCCGGGGACGGATGTCCACCGAATCCACCGCCACGAACTGGCCGACATAGTCGTCCCAATCGACGATGGTCTCGCGCAAGGGTGTCGCCACCGTCACATTGGGCGGCGGCGGCTTTGCGGGCTTCTTCGCGCAACCCGCCAACACACCGCAGGCGAGCATCATCACAAAGACAGCCCCAGCGGAGCGATTTGGGGCGTTCATACAAAGCCTTACCGACATGGGCGCCGCCCACGTATCAAACCGGCCTACGCCGCCGCAAGGCTCGCGCGTTCAGAATCGAAACGTGTGTGGCTGGCGCCACGTAACATTCTGTCACGCTTCAATTATTGCAGCGCTTAATCTCGCGCTTTCACGGCTGAAATATAACGACCTCAGCGAATTCCCTGGATAAGGCGCAAGGTCAGGCGGGCGGGGTCTTAAGCGATCTCAGCGCCAGCTCGTGGGTGTAGGCGGCGATGTCGGCCAGCACCAGGTCGAGTTGATCGCGAACCCTTTCCAGGCCTGGGATTTCGACATCCGGCAAGGCGCGTTCGGCGACCTCGCAAACCTCCCCCAAGGCGTTTGCGCCTATGCCCCGCGCCGAGCCCTTCAGGGTGTGGACCGCGTCACGCCACCCCTGCCCCGGCGAACCTGGATCGAGCAGCCGCATCCACATTTGCGCCTGTTCGCGGAACAGCGCCAACACCTCTTCGACCACGCCGAGGTCGCCGCCGGCGTAGTTTTCGAGATAGGCGAAGTCCACCGCCCCCGTCAGGTCCCGTCTGGCCATCTCGCCTCCGACTCAAACCACGTCGCGTAACGATAGACCGTAGCGGTTGAAACGGCGGCGTGTAGTTTTTCTGGATGTCTGAAAAGGTTATTCCTATTGAAATGATCGACATTAAACCACACTCTGTCGAGCGAATACAGCCAGGGACAAGCGCGTGATGAGCGGACGTGTGGTGGTGATCGTCGGCGGCGGCTTCAGCGGCGCGTTGCTGGCGTTGCAGCTGCTCCGTCAATCCACGGGCGGGCTGCACGTCTATCTGATCGAGAAGGGCGACGCTTTTGGCCGGGGGGTCGCCTACTCGACCTACCGCCCGGATCACCTGCTCAATGTTCGCGCTGGCAATATGAGCGCCTATCCCGACAAGCCCGCTCATTTTCAGGACTGGCTGGCGGTGCAGACCGGCCAGCCGGCCGACCCGTTCTCATTCGCCCCCCGGTGGGTCTATGGCGACTATCTGCAGGCCGAGCTGCGCGCCGCGGCCCAGAGCGCGGAGGCGGTCGGCCGATTGACCCTGGTCGGCGACGAGGTGACGGAGGTTGTGCGCACCGCCGGGCGGCTGGTGGTCCGCCTCGCCGTCGGCCGGGCGATGCAGGCGGACGCGGTCGTGCTGGCCACGGGCCATGGCGCGCCAGCTGAAATCGTTTCGCGCGACAGCCGCTTTTCGCGCGATCCGCATTACGTGTCCGATCCTTGGACCAAAGGGGCGCTCGACCAGATCAAGCCGGACGACAGGGTGCTTCTCCTGGGGTCCGGCCTGACCGCCGTCGACGTCGTCACCAGCCTGGATGTGGCCAGCCACCGTGGCGAGGTCGTCGCCCTGTCCCGCCATGGCCAGCTGCCGCGCCGGCACATGCGGTCCGCCGGGTCGGCGATCGCGTGGGAACGCCAGCCTGGAGAGCCCTTGTCGCGGTCGCTGCACCGCTTCCGCCGGCAGGCCGACCGGCTCTCGGACTGGCGGCGGGCCTTCGACGGCTTACGCGAACAAATCCAGGAGGTCTGGGCGAGTCTGAGCGAGATCGAGCGCAGACGCGCCTTGCGGCATCTCAGGCCCTGGTGGGACGTCCATCGCCACCGCATGGCGCCTGAGATTGCTATCCGGATAGACCGCAGCATCGCTGAAGGGCGGCTGCGGATCGTCGCGGGCCGGATGCTATCCCTGCGCGCCGAAGTCGGCGGCGTAACGATTACCTGGCGACCCAGGACCCATACCAGCGTTCGCGCCGATCGCACGGAATGGGTGATCAATTGCACGGGCCCCGAGGGCGATCCTCGCCGATCGGCCAATGAGGTCGTCCGCCGGCTCATTGAAGCCGGTCTGGCTCGACCTGACCCATTATTTCTGGGACTGGATGTAGATCTGGACGGCCGCCTGCTCGGATTGAACGGCGATCGACAGGATCGCCTCTATGGCCTTGGTCCCCTCACGCGCGGCGCGCTGTGGGAGGTGACCGCCGTCCCCGACATCCGCCTCCAGGCCTCCAGACTTGCGTTGCGCATCGCCGCCGACATCGCCGAGGCGACCCAATCGGCGATCGCCAGCTGAGAGCGGCCATTTGCCGGTGAACTATACCGATGCCTAATTCACGCGTCGGGCTTGCCAACAGAAGTCTCTGAGCTATAAGGCGCTTCCCTTTTTGGGGGTGCATAGCTCAGTTGGTAGAGCAGCTGACTCTTAATCAGCGGGTCGTAGGTTCGAATCCTACTGCACCCACCATATGTTCAGCGACAGTATGGCGGACGGCGAGACGGTCAAGGGCCCGATCGCACCGCACCAGTCAGTGATTTCCACCCCACTGCACGGCTTAATTGTAGCTTTTGCCGCTGCGTTATCGACATCCGCATAGACTTTATTGGCTTTATGTGCGGAATCGTATTTGATTACTGAATAGGCGACTGCGACGGCGGGCAAAGAAACTCTCATCGCTTCCGCTTCCGGTGAAACCTGTCGGAGACGGCCATGACAGATATTGATACTTCGAACGCGACTCTGATCGAACTCACAGCGGATATTGCATCCGCCTACGTGAGCAATAATGCGGTTAGCGCGATGGACCTGCCAGGTCTGATCAAGAGCATCCATGGCGCCTTGAGCGGCACGAGCATCGAGCCTGAACCTGTCCCAGAGATCAAGACTCCGGCGGTTTCGATCAAGAAGTCGATCACCGACGACTTCCTCATCTGTCTCGAGGATGGCCGCAAGTTCAAGTCGCTGAAGCGCCACCTGCGCGCCAAATACAACCTCTCGCCCGAAGAGTACCGGGCCAAGTGGAACCTGCCCAAGGACTACCCGATGGTGGCGCCGGCCTACGCCAACGCCCGCTCCCAGCTCGCCAAGCAGATGGGCCTGGGCCAAGGCGGTCGCAAAGCCGCCGTCAAACCCATCAAAGTCGCCGCGCCCCGCGGTCGTCCGAAGAAGGTCTAACGACCTTCTTACGGCTTAGCGTTTAGCGCCCTGCGTTCAGGTGATGCAGGGCGATTCCGCTGGCGGTCGCCACGTTCAAGGAATCGAACCGGCCTGACATCGGGATCGACACTGTTTCCGTGCGCGACAGGATGGCCTCCGAAAGACCAGGGCCCTCCGCGCCCAGCATAAGCGCGGTGCGGCCCGACCTTTTGACCTCGGACAGAGGGGTTGCGCCCGCCGGACTGAGCGCCAGGCAGCGGAAGCCGTTCGCCTTCAGCAAATCCACCGCGTCCTCGTCCGGGCGCAGGCGCGTGAACGGGACCATCAGGACGCCGCCGACCGAGACACGGATGGCCTTGCGATAAAGCGGATCGCAACAGGCCCCGTCGAGCAGCACAGCGTCCACATCGAACCCCGCCGCATTGCGAAACAGCCCGCCAATGTTGTCGTGGTTGCTGACCCCCATCAGGGTCATCACCAGGGCGCCCGGTCCGAGCCCACCGATCAGATCCCGCGCCGGCGGCAATGGCGTCCGCCGCCCCAGCGCCAGGACGCCTCGGTGGATGTGGAAGCCGACGATCCCATCGAGCACGGCCTGCGGCGCGACATAGATCGGTGTTGGGGCCAGCGTGGCCGGCAGCATCTCCAGCACGGGCATCAGCTTCTCGACCCGCTTCTCGGCCAACAGGACAGAGGCGAGCTCATGCCGGCCGGCCCTGGCGAAGGCGCGCAGCACAACCTCGCCTTCGAGAATGAAGGCGTCCTCGCGGCCAGCCACGTCCCGCTCGCGGATCGCCCGATAGGGCTCGATCCGGGGGTCGTCGATAGCGTCGATGGGGACAAGCTGCATGACGCCGCCGGGGTTAGGCCAAAATCGCGATCGCGGCAAAGCCAGTGATTTCCTCGCTTCCAAGCCGCGCCGGTTCCGCTACGGTCGCGCCATGACCGCCAGTGACTCTCCGCCCGCCGACGACGACCACATTGTTCATTCCGCCTTCGGACCACCGCTCAGCGGTCTTCAACTGCTCGCCGCCACCGGAGTTGGCGTCATCTCTCTGCTGCTGGCGGGCCTGATCTCGCTGCTGTTCGGCGCCCTGGTCAATGAAGGCCGGCTCAGCCCCGCGGGGATCGGCCTTTCAGCGGCCAGCGAGGCCTTGGTCATGGCCATCTCGACCGGTCTGTTCAGCGCATTGGTTCCGACGCGCCGGCTGAAGCTGATCGGCGCTGTCGCCTCGCTTTTGCTCGCCGGCGCCGACACCACGACGATGCTCATGCATGGCAATGGCATCATGCTGCTGCGCGCGGCGGCGGGTATCCCGGAAGGGATCCTGTTGTGGATCACCATCGGCATGATCGCCCGCACCGCGACCCCCGAGCGCTGGGCGGCCATACTCTTCACCTCCAGCACCGTGGCCCAACTGATTGCGGCGGCGATCCTGACCGCCTTCCTCATGCCCCGCTTGGGGGCCAACGGCGGCTTTGGCCTGCTGGCGGCGGCGGGGCTGCTTTGCGTGGCTTTTTGCCTGTTCATTCCCGACAGCTTCGCCCCACTCCCGAAAGGAGAGAATGAAAGCGGCGCGCCGCCGCCACGGGGTTGGCTGGCCTTGGCGTCGATCCTGCTGATCGCCTCGGCGGTCGCGGCCATCGCCGTCTATCTGAAGCCGATCGCACAGCAGCACGGCCTGTCCTCGACGCAGGCCGATGCGTCGATCACGCTCGGCCTGGCCGCTCAGGTCGCCGGCGGCGCGCTTGCCGCCCTGATCGCCGGGCGGACGCGTTATCTCTGGGTCTTCATCGGCGGCGCGGCGGCCTGGCTCGTGACGTGGTTGCTGTTCGGCATTGCGACGCCAGCCTGGGTTTTCTTCGCGGCGATGGTGGTGAACGGCATCATCATCCTGCTCGTGCCGCCCTTCTTCGTGCCGATGACCATCGAGGTCGACCCGTCACGCCGCACCGCTGTCCAGAGCGGTGCGGTGCAGCTGCTGGCCGGCGCCCTGGGCCCGCTGCTGGCCGCCCTGACGGTTGGCGACAAGGATGTCCATGGCGCCCTGTGGATGGGCGCGGGCCTGCTGGTCTCGGGCCTCGTGCTGGCGGCCATCCTGCATTTCACCGCCGTGCACGAGCCCTCGGCTTAGCCTCGCCGATAACATTCGGCGTTAGATATTTGTCTACAAAGACTTAGGCCAGCGGCCCTCACCTCGGCGTAAAGGCCACCGGCATGCTGCGGATCGCATAGACGAAATTGTTCGGCGCCACGGTCATCTCGCCGTCGCGATGGATGTCGGGGAACCTCGCCAGCATCTGCCGATAGACCGCCTCCAGCTGCAACTGCGCCACCCGCTTGCCGATGCAGGTGTGGGGGCCATAGCCAAAGGCGATGTGCTTGTCGGCGTTGGGCCGCTCCACATCCAGCACATCCGGATTGGCGAACACCGCCTCGTCCCGGTTGGCCGAGCCATAGTACATGACCACCTTCTCGCCCTCGGCGATCTGCTGGCCGGCCAGCTCCACATCGCGGGTGGCGGTGCGGCGCATATAGATCACCGGGCTGATCATGCGGATGAACTCGTTGACCGCCCCGCCCATCAGCTCCGGCTTGGCGATCAGCTTGGCCTTCTGGTCCGGGAAGTCGGTCAGCAGGCCCATGGTTCCGGAAATGGTGTTGCGGGTGGTGTCGTTGCCGGCGAACACGATCAGCAGCCAGGAGCCGTCGAGATATTCGTCGGCCAGGAAGTCGCCGTCGATCTGGGCTCTAGCGATCGCCGACATCAGGTCGGCCTGGGGGTCCTTGCGGCGCTTGTGCAGCATGTCGCGGCCGTATTCGAACATCTCGTCCACCGCGGCCTTGAAGGCGTCGAGGAAGGCCTGGGCCTCTGGCGGTATCTGCGCCGCGGCGCCTTCCAGCCCGCCGCCGCCCGAGCCTGCGCGTTCGGCGGCGAAGGAGTTGGCCATTTCGAGGAAGTGCATCCACGTCAGGAACTTCGGGCGATCCTCCTGAGGCACGCCGAGAATCTCGCACAGGGTGAACAGGGGCAGCTGGGCCGACAGCTGGGGCACCAGATCGCAGCGGCCCAGGGGCGCCATGGCGTCGAGCAGGCGGGTCACCTCATCCTCGACCCGCTGGTTAAGCGTGCGCAGATAGGCCGGGGTGAAATAGGGCATGTGCTCGCGGCGCAGCTGCAGGTGCGCCGGGGCGTCCATGTTGATCATCGCGTCCAACGACGCCTTGGCCAGCTGCATGTCCGATTTTTCGTGCGCCATCAGGATGCCGCCACGCTGGGACGAGAAGCTTTGATAGTCGCCGTTGACCCGCATCACATCGTCATAGCGGGTGACGGCCCAGAAGCCCGGCCGGTTTTCCGGCTCGTCCTGCCAGGCCACCGGCGAGGCCTTGCGCATGGCGCTGAAAGCGCCCAGCGGCGGGCCTTTGACGAAGGCGGCCGGATCCCACAGATTTATCGGCGGCGGGGCGGAGAAGGTCTTGGCCCGGGCCGGGCCCTTGGGTCTACCGACTTCAATGGTGTCGCTGATCAGATCCATCGCCGCGTCTCCCATGACTCTTTGGGATGAGGATGATCGGCTGACGTAGCGCAAGCCAAGGCTCAAAACACCTCTCCTGGAAGGAGAGGGAGGGACCCAAGCGAAGCTTGGGAGGGTGAGGTTTCGGAACGGCGCAAGATAAGGCTCCGCCGCCGGCGCCCTGTTCTGCACCGGTGTAATCCCTCACCCTCCCACGCCTGCGGCGCGGGCGCCTCCCTCTCCTTCCAGGAGAGGTGTTCGCACAGGCCCGGAGCCGCTATAGCCTCCCTCATGGCGCGAATTCCCAAACCTCCTCAAGGCCTGCCCGACCGCGAGACCCTGCTGGCCTTCCTGCGTGACGCGGGCGAGGCGCAGAAGGCGGACATCGCCAAGGCGTTCGGGCTGAAAGGCGCGGACCGCCGCGCGATGCGGCAGATGCTGACCGCCCTGCGCGAAGAAGGCCAGCTCGGCAAACGCGGCCGCAAGGGCTTTGCCCCCGCGGGCGCCCTGCCCCCGGTGGGCGTGGCGGACGTGACCGAAAAGGACGCGGACGGCGAACTCTATGTCCGTCTGGTCAAGGGCGAGGGCGACACGCCCACCGTGCGGCTCGTCCCCGGCAAACACGAACTGGTCGGCGGCGCGCCGGGTCTTGGCGACCGGCTGCTGGTGCGGTTCGAGGCCGGCGAGGACGGCGCCCCCGAGGCCCGGGTGATCAAACGGCTCGGTCAGAGCGCCCACAAGATCCTGGGCGTGGTGCGCAAGGCCCGACGTGAAGTCCTGGTGCAGCCCGTCGACCGGCGCAGCAAGGAGACGCTGGCCCTCTCCGAATTCGACGGCAAGGACCTGCGCGACGGCGACCTGGTGCTGGCCCAGGTCAGCGGCGGCGAGCACCGCTATGGCCCCAAGCACGGCAAGCTGCTGGAAGTGGTCGGACGCGAGGACGAGCCCCGCGCCGCCTCCCTGATCGCCATCCACACCCACGGCATCCCCACCGGCTTCTCGCCCGCCGCCGAAGCCGAGGCGGAAGCGGCCCAGCCCCCTACCCTCGCCGGCCGCACCGACCTGCGCGACCTGCCGCTGATCACCATCGACCCCTCCGACGCCCGCGACCACGACGACGCGGTCTATGCGCAAGCCGACGACGATCCGAAGAACGCCGGCGGCTGGGTGGTCTGGGTGGCCATCGCCGACGTCGCCGCCTACGTCCGCACCGCCTCGGCCCTGGACAATGAGGCGCGGGAGAAGGGCAACAGCGTCTACTTCCCCGACCGCGTCGAGCCCATGCTGCCCGAGCGCCTGTCCAACGGCCTGTGCAGCCTGCGCGAGGGCGAGGCGCGCGCCACAATCGCCGTACGGATGGTGTTCGACAAATCCGGCCGCAAGCTCACTCACCGCTTCGTGCGCGGCCTGATGAGGTCAGCGGCAAAGCTGTCCTACGAACAGGCGCAAGCCGCTATCGACGGCAAGACCGACGACACGACCGGCCCGCTGATGGAGGCCGTCCTGGGGCCGCTATGGGCCGCCTACGGAGCCATGAAGACGGCGCGGGAGAAGCGTTCGCCCCTGGGCATCGAAAGCAGCGAACGGCGGATCATCATTGGGGCTGACGGCAATGTCGCCTCGATCACCGCCCGCGCCTCGCTGGAGGCGCACAAGCTGATCGAGGAGATGATGGTGCAGGCCAATGTCTGCGCCGCCGAGACCCTGGAGCAGAAGCGTTCGGCGCTGATCTACCGGATCCACGATGCGCCCAGCCAGGAGAAGCTGACGAACCTGGCCGACTTCCTGGCCACCCTTGAAGTCCCCTGGAACCGGGGCGAGCCGGCGCGCACCGACCGGTTCAACAAGCTGCTGGGCGAGATGCGCGGCGGCCCGCACGGCGAGATCGTCAACGAGGTGGTCCTGCGCACCCAGATGCAGGCGGTCTATTCGGCCGAGAACATCGGCCACTTCGGCCTGAACCTGGATCGCTACGCCCACTTCACCTCGCCGATCCGCCGCTACGCCGACCTGATCGTCCACCGGGCCCTGATCCGGGCGCTCGGGCTCGGCGACGACGGCCTGACCGACTACGACGTCGCCCGGCTGAAGGAGACCGCCGACCATATCACCGTCGCCGAGCGCCGGGCCATGGCCGCCGAACGCGACGCCACCGACCGCTATGTCGCCGCCTATCTGTCTGAACATGTGGGCGCGGAGTTCGACGGCCGCATCACCGGCGTCACCCGCTTCGGCCTGTTCGTGCGCCTGACCGAGACCGGCGCCGACGGCCTCGTGCCCGTATCCAGCCTGGGCGATGAGTATTTCGTCCACGACGACCGGCTACATGCCCTGGTCGGTGAAAAGACCGGCGAGCGCTGGCGATTGGGGACATCCGTGCGGGTGAGGCTGAAAGAAGCCACGCCCATCACCGGCGGCCTGCTTTTCGAAATGCTCAGCGACCCGGACCCGGCCGATCCCAAGGCGCCAAGACCAAGACTGGGTGCGAGAGGGAAGCCCGGCGGCGGTCGCGGCCCGAGCGGTTTGCCAAAGGGCGTCCGACCGGGCAAGGGCAAAGGACGGCGGCGCTGATCCTCTTCCTTCTCCCTCTTGCGGGACAAGGAATTCTGTTACCGCTGCACGATCTGGGTCAGCACGCCGCCGGTCTCGGACGGATGCACGAACACCTGGCCCTTGACCGGGTTGCCTGGCCCCGGATCGCCGACAAGTCGCACGCCCTTGGCGCGCATGTCGGCCAGGGTGGCGTCGATGTCGTCGACCTTCATGGCGATCAGGTGGACGCCCTCGCCTCGATCGGCCAGCCGCTTGGCGATGGGGCCTTCGTCGCCCAGATTGGAGACCAGCTCGACGTAGCTGTCGGCGAAGCGAAAGAAGGCCATCTTCATGCCTGCCGCCGGCGCCTCGGCCCGGTCGCTGACCGGCGTCCCGTAGATGGCCTCATACTTGCCGATCGAGGCGTCCAGGTCCTTTACCGCCACGACCACGTGATCCACGCCCTTGAACATCGTCTTCCTCCCGTTTGATTTGGGCGGAAGAAATCACAGCGAGAGGCAGGCGTCACGCCCTGCCTGCGCAAGCCGGCCCCTCACTTGCCTTGGTTCTTGGCCCATGATCTCTGGCCGTGTCAGCCTGGGGGGCCGCTTGAGCACGACAGACACCACGATCGGACCGGCCGAGCCCCTGCCCGCCGAATTCCAGACCGACCGCGCCTTCCTTGGCCATCCGCGCGGCCTGGGCTTCCTGGCCGGTCTCGAGGGCTGGGTGGGATTTTCCTACTACGGCATGCAGTCGCTGCTGGCTCTCTATATGGCCAGCTACCTGCTGACGCCGGGACACATCGAACATATCGCCGGCTTCGGCGCCTTCAGGGCCCTGTTGCAGGTGTTCTACGGGCACAACACCGGCAAGGCGCTGGCGTCGAACATCACCGGTTTCTACGGCTTTCTGGCCTTTGGCATGCCCCTGCTGGGCGGTCTGGTCGCCGATCGGCTGCTGGGCCGAACCCGCAGCATCGTGCTGGGCGCCGTCCTGATGACCATCGGCCACTTCCTGATGGCCTTCGACGTCAGCTTCGTCGCCGCCCTGCTCTGCATCGTCATGGGCGCGGGCCTGGCCGGGGTGCTCAAGGCCCAGGTCGGCGGCCTCTATGCGCCGGCCGACGCGCGCCGGGCCGAGGCCTTCCAGATCTACAGCCTGGCGGTTCAGGTGGCCGTGATCGCCGCGCCCATCGTCTGTGGATACCTCGGCGAGAAGATCGCCTGGCACTGGGGTTTCGGCGCCGCCGGGATCGGCATGACCCTCGGCCTGATCGTCTACCTCTCCGGCCTGCGCTGGATGCCACCAGACCCCGTCATCAAAAGGCAGGGACACGTCGAGCGGCCGAAGATGACCCTGCGTGAATGGCGAACCGTGGGCGTGCTGGTCCTGCTGGTGCCCATCCTCGCCGTCGCCTTCATCGGCAACAACGAGATCTTCAACGGCTATCTGCTCTGGGGCGAGGCCAACTTCCAGCTCAAGTTCGGCGGCCAGATCATGCCGGTGAGCTGGCTGATTTCCCTCGACGCCATCGTCTCCGTCGGCACCACCCTGGCCGTGGTCTTCTTCTGGCGCTGGTGGGGAATGCGTTGGCGCGAGCCGGACGAGATCGTCAAGATTGGCGTCTTCAGCTTCATCGCCGCCGCCGCGCCGTTGGTCCTCGCCCTGGCCTCGATTCAGACGGCCGGCGGACACAAGGTCGGCCTGGCCTGGGGGCTGGGCTTCCACATCGTCAACGACATCGCCTTCGCCGGCATGTACCCGGTCGGCATGGCGCTATTCTCAAGAGCCGCCCCTCCCGCGGTGAACGCCACCGTACTGAGCTGCTTCACCTTCTGCGTCGCCCTGTCCAATCTCCTGGTCGGCCGTCTGGCCAGCATGCTGGACACCATGTCCGGCTTCAGCTTCTGGGGCATGCACGCGGTGCTGATCGCCATCGCGGGCGTGCTGCTGCTGGTCTGCGCGCAGGTGTTCAAACGCACGCTGGCGCCGGTGGCAGGCCCTTAGAACCCCGGAACTACGGAATTCGAGCTGAATCGGTCCGCCGGCGCTGTCCCCCACCGTCTCGCTGCGCGAGCCACCTCCCCCTGTCTTCGCTTCGCTCGCGGGGGAGGATGAGGAGAGGATGAGGAGGGGGTCCTTCTCCCCCCACGCGCAGCTGCGAGAGGGGGAGGTGGCGCGAAGCGTAGCGGAGCGACGGTGGGGGCCAGCGCCGGCGGCTCGACCGCAACCTGCTCAAGGATGACAGCCGCCCTCACCGCCCCTCGATCATCTTCCAGCCGTTGCCCGAGGGATCGCGGAAGCTGGCGTCGACGGCGCCGTAGCGGTCCACCGGCTCCTGGGTGAATTCGACGCCGGCGGCGTGCAGGCGGTCATAGGCGGCGCGGCAATCGTCCACCGCCAGCACCAGCGGCGCCATCGCCCCCTTGGCCACCAGCTCGTTCAGAGCCTGGACCGCGGCGGCGTCGACCATCGGCGCCTGGGGCTTGGACAGGCCGAGCTGGAAGGACGGCTGGTCGGGATGCTGCACGGTGAGCCAGCGATAGTCTCTGTTCTTCACATCCGTGTGCACCTTGAACCCCAGCTTTCCGACGTAGAAATCCAATGCTTCGTCCTGATCGCGGACATAGATGCTGGCGACGTTCACACCCTGGCTCATGAGACCTCCTGTTGGCTGGCCGCATCTCTATCGCCGCCCTCCCGGCGCCGCTTCTCCGAAACTGCGATCCTGAGGTCGGGCCGGCGGGCGGCGCTGAGGAAGCAGGGTGGAACAGGCCCATGCGAGGCCGATACGCTGCGCAGGCGCGCCCGAAATTCGCCCGGGCTCTCGCCGACAATGTCCCGGAAAGTCCGGCCGAAGGTGCCAAGGCTGCTCCAGCCGGCCTCGAAGGCGATCTCGGTGATGGCGAGATCGGTGTCGCGCAGCAGGGCCGTCGCCCGCTCGACCCGGCGCGTCAGCAGATAGCGATGCGGCGGCGCGCCGAAGGCCTGTTTGAACGAGCGGGCGAAATGGGCCGCCGAGACGCCGCTGACCTTCGCCAGCCGACGCACCGGCCAGGCCTCGTGCGAAGCGGCGTCCATCCGGTCCTTGGCGCGCAGCAGCCGGCGCAGCAGCAGCGGATCCTGGCCGGCAGATATAGGCCCGGCGCTCACGCCCTACCCCGCCAGCGCCTTGGCCAGGAAGGGCAGGCTGATGTCCATGCGGTAGTCCACCGAGGAGTGGTTGTCGTCGAACTCCTCGTAGCGGTGTGCGATCCCCAGCTCGTCCAGCCGGCGTTTGAACCGGCGCGCGCCATAGACCAGGTTGAACTGGTCGGCGTTGCCGCAGTCGATATAGAGCGCCTTCAAGGTCCGCAGGCTGTCGGACTGGGTCTCCAGCTTCACGCAGGGGTCGTGCTTCATCCAGTTAGCCCAGCGCTCGGGGATGATCTCGCAGGTGTCTGGCGTCACCGGCAGGCGCAGGCCCAGCCAGGCGTCAGGGTCGGGGTCGTAATGGGCGGCCATGGCGATGATGTTCAGCGCCTTGAACGCGCTTTCCGGTGTCTTCGGCGCGCCCTCGAACTTGGTCCACCAGCTCTGGATTGTCCCGTCACCCTTGGCCAGGGCCCGCAAGGTATCGGGCATGTCGGGCAGGTAGCAGAGTTCGAAGGCCATATCGCCGGAATGGCAGGCCGCCGCGGCCCAGACATCTGAATGATCCAGCGCATGGACGATGGAGCCATAGCCGCCGCTGCTCTTGCCGAAAATGCCGCGCCGACCTGTCCCGCCGCAGCCGTACCGGCCTTCGACGGCCTCCAGCATCTCCGTGGTCAGGAAATCGGCCCAGGCGCCGGTGCTGAGCGAGTTGACGTACTGATTGCCGCCCACCCGCGTGAAACAGTCCGGGAAGGCCACCACGACCGGCGCCATCTCGCCGTCGCCGATCAACCGGTCCAGCCGCTCGGGCACATTCTCGCCAAAGCCCTTCCAGTTGGTATGGGCCGGGCCGCCGGCGGTGAAGCCGACGATATCCACCAGCAGCGGCAGGCCGGCGCCGTCGTGGCCGGCGGGGATGTAGACATCCACCACCCGGTCAGTGGGATCCCCCAGCAGATTGCCCTTCAGGACCTGGCTGTTGACGACGAAGCGATGAACGGTCCCGGCGGGGTGGTTGGTCTTGCGCATGCGAGATTCCTTCGGCTGGGTGCGCACCCAGATACACCTCTCCCGGAGGGAGAGGGAACCATCCCCAAGCGAAGCTTGGGAGGGTGGGGGGTTACGCAGCTTCCGCATGGAGCACTGGCGTCAAAGCCCGATCTTGCATCGTCCCTAACCCCTCACCCTCCCATTCGCTACGCGAACGGGCCTCTCCCTCTCCCTCCGGGAGAGGTGTTTCGTGGATTTCCCCGAGGACACCCTTTGCATGCGCCACCTGCCGCTTAGACTAACCCCATGACCGACACCCTCGCCGAACCCGGCTACGACCCGCGCGCCGACGGCGCCATGCGCAAGCCGGGCGAGAAGAACGTCCGCCCGCGCGACGCCGCCACCTTGATCATCGTGCGCCGGGACGGCCCCGAGCCACGATTGCTAATGGGACGACGCGCGGGGGGTCATGACTTCATGCCCAATAAGTGGGTCTTTCCCGGCGGGCGAATCGATCGCGCCGATTTCCGCGCCCCCTTCGCCACGGACCTCAGGCCCGAAGTGCTGGCCAGGCTTTCAAAGACCGGCCCTGTGCGCCGTATGCGCGCCCTGGCCCTGTCGGCCGTGCGCGAGACCTTCGAGGAGGTCGGCCTGCTGCTGGCCAAGCCCGCGCCCGCGCGGCCCGCCACCGGCCCCTGGCGTGAGTTTCTGGCCCTGGGCGCCGAGCCGGACCTCGACGCTCTCGACTTCATCGCCCGCGCCATCACCCCGCCCTATCGGCCCAAACGGTTCGACGCCCGCTTCTTCATGGCCGAGGCCGACCGGCTGATCAGCCTGGAGCGCGGCCCCGATTGCGGCGAGCTGGACGAAATCGCCTGGGTCGACCTGGACGAGGCGCTGAAGCTGGATCTGCCCAACATCACCCGCTTCGTCGTCGGCGAGCTGGCCGAACGGCTGAAGGACCCTGCCCGCCCAGCGCCCTATGTCCGGTTCCTGAACGGCAAGCGCAAGCAGGAGCATCTGTGAGCGATCCGGTCCCTGAAACGGCGCGCGCCAAGCCGCCTCGCCACGCCGCCAGCCTGGTGCTGGTGCGCAAATCCGCCAAGAGCCTGGAAGTGTTGATGGGCCGCCGTCCGCGCAAATCGCGGTTCGCCCCGGACGTCTTCGTCTTCCCCGGCGGCGGCGTCGAGCCTGGGGACTATCTCGCCCAGACAGCCACACCGCTCGATCCCGCCAGCGCCAAGGCCACGGGCGCCTCGCCACGCCTAGCCCATGCCCTCGCCGCCGCGGCCCTGCGCGAGACCGAGGAGGAGACCGGCGTGGTCATGCCCGCCGACCACGGCGCCCTTCGCCTCGTCGCCCGCGCCATCACCCCCGTGCGCAGCCCGATTCGTTTCCACGCGCGATTCTTCCTGGGCGACGCCGACGCCGCCATCGGCGATCACGCCGACAGCGCCGAACTCACCGACCTGGCTTTCCGGCGCATCGACGAGACCACCAAGCTGCCGTTGATGGACGTCACCCAGGCGATTCTGGCCGCCTTGGACGAGCCTCGACCGCCGTTTCTGTACAGCTATCGCAACGGCCGGCCACACTGGCGGCTGTTGGGTTAGCCGCTCCGTTGACTTTCGGGGCGCGATCAGTATGTTCCGCGCCTCTTGAATTTTCGCGCGTTCGGGCCATCCCCGACGCCCCCAGACTAGGCGTCCCATGGCTAAGCCAGCACAGATCAAGATCCGCCTGAACTCGAGCGCGGACACCGGCTTCTTCTACGTCACCAAGAAGAACGCCCGCACCATGACCGAAAAGCTGGTGCTGAAGAAGTACGACCCGGTCGTGCGCAAGCACGTCGAGTTCCGCGAAGGCAAGATCAAATAAGATCAGGCGGCGGCGCTTCGGCCCGCCCCTTTCGGCTGACGTTCGCCACACGGCGCCAGGATTTCCGGGCGCCGTGTTTTCGTGTGCGCGTGGGTCCGTGCGTGGTTCGAGACGCGTCGCTATGCGCCGCTCCTCACCAAACCTAAATTAGGAACCCAATAAAGGCGAGTTTGCTGAGGAGCGCGAAGCGCGTCTCGAAGCACGCACAACAAGCGCTCCGTCTTACGCCGCCCGCGAGATGACCTTGTTGCGGCCCGCCGCCTTGGCTTCGTAGACGCCGGAATCCGCCCGCTTTATCAAGGCTTCAGGCGTATCGCCCTCGCCGATCGTGGCGGCCACGCCGATCGAAATCGTCACGGTAAGAATTTCTTTCCCGCCGGAAACCCGGAAGGGAGAGCCCGCCACGTGCAGACGGATGCGTTCGGCGATGCGCTCGGCCGCCGTGAGCGAGGTCTCGGGCATGATCACCACGAACTCTTCGCCGCCGTGCCGGCATGGCAGGTCGACGGCGCGGACGTTTGAGGCCAGCCGCACAGCGAATTCCTGCAGCACCTCGTCGCCCACGTCGTGGCCGAAGTTGTCGTTGATCTTCTTGAAGTGGTCGATGTCGATCAGCAGAGCCGCCGTCGGCTCGCCGCCCTTGGTGGCGCGGGCCACCAGCGCGGACAGCTGGCCGTTCATGTAGCGGCGATTGTGCAGGCCCGTCAGCTGGTCGGTGACCGCCAGTTCCAGCGACTGATCCAGGTTGTTGCGCAGAAAGTCGGTATAGCGCTTGCGCTTGATCTGGGTGCGGGCGCGGGCCGCCAGCTCCTGGGGATCGATCGGGCGCGGCAGCACGTCATTGACGCCGATCTCCAGCGCCTTGACCATCCGCGCCCGCTCATCCGGGTCGATTACGGCCAGGATGGGAATATGGCGTGTGGCCTCGTCCGACCGCATCTGGGCGGCGAGCCTGAGGCCGTCGAAGCCCTTGGCGCTGGTGTTGATGATCAGCAGGTCCACCGGCCCGCGCGCGGTCAGATGGGCTTTTTCGGGATCCGATTCGATCAGCGGCCGGTGCTCGATCGCCAGTTCCGAGGCGATTCGCTGAGCCTGCCGATCATTGTCGTCGCAGATGATGATCCGGCCGCCGGAGCCAGCCAGGCGCGAGGCGGCGCCGGCGATGACGCCGATTCGCCGGCCCGAGGCCTCGCGCTGGCGCAATTCGTCGATCACCGTCTTCAGGCGGGTCAGCGACCGCACCCGGGAAAACAGCATCACATCGTCGATGGGCTTGTTCAGGAACTCGTCGGCGCCGGCTTCCAGGCCGTTGATGCGGTCGGCGCGGCCATCCAGGGCGGTGATCAGCACCACCGGAATGTGCCGGGTGATCGGATCGTCCTTCAGCCGGCGGCAGACTTCAAAGCCGTCCATGCCGGGCATCATCACGTCCAGTAGGACGATGTCGGGTTTCTCTGACGCCGCGATCGCCAGGGCTGTGGGCCCATCGGAAGCGGTGATCACGTCGTAATATTCGGCCGTCAGCTTCGCTTCCAGAAGCCGGACGTTCGCTTCGATATCGTCGACCACCAATATGCGCGCGGTCATACAGAGCTATCCCAAAAAGCGGCGGATGGTGTCCAGGAAGTGGGTCACCGAGATGGGCTTGGAAATATAGGCCTCGCAGCCGCCTTCGCGAATCCGTTCCTCATCGCCCTTCATGGCGAAGGCGGTCACGGCCACGACGGGTATGTGAGACAGCTCATCGTCTTCCTTGAGCCACTTGGTGACCTCCAGCCCGGAGATTTCCGGCAGCTGAATATCCATGAGAATCAGATCGGGCCGATGTAGACGCGCCAAGGCCAGGGCCTGCAAACCTTCGCGGGTCTGCAGCGTCTCGTATCCCTGGGCGTCAAGCAGATCATGAAAAAGCTTCATGTTCAGCTCGTTGTCCTCGACGATAAGGACCTTCTTGTTCATTCCGACTCGAGTTCCGCTGCCGTTGTGATCAAAGACTCGCCGGCTCTGCTGCGGACTAGGTCATCACACGATATCCTTAAGTCCGCGTTGACTGCGGTGAGACCCTTGGAACTTGAACCCACATCCTTGTCGGTCGAAATCGACCCCGAAAAGCCCCTGCTGATCGTCGACGTCGACGAGGTGCTAGCCCTGTTTATGCATGGGTTTGGGCGGTTTGTGGCCACGCGCGGCTATGAGATGCGGGTCGACCGCTTCGCCCTGTTCCAGAATATTTATCGGCTTGGTGAATCAGAGTGCATCGATCTGGCGACCGGCCGGACCCTGTTCGACGACTTCTTCCGATTCGCCGACGACATCGATCCGACCCCGGACGCGGCGCACAGCCTGCGCAAGCTCGCCCATGCCGGCGTGACCATCATCATCCTCACCAATGCCCCTCCGCATGCGCGCGAGCCGCGCGCGCGGTGGCTGGTGAAGCATGGCATGGATTATCCCATGATCATCAATCAGGGGCCAAAGGGCGAGGCCATCGCCGCCCTCGCCGCCCGCACGACCAAGCCGGTCGCCTTTGTCGACGACCTGATCGGCAATCTTGACTCCGCCGCCGAAGCCGCCCCAGACGTTCAGCGGTTCCAGCTCGTCGCCGACGTTCGGCTTCGCAGCATGGCGCCCACCGCGCCGGACCGGCATCGGCGCATCGACCATTGGCCCCAGCTGTACGACGCCCTGGCGCAGGCGTTGGAAGTGAGTGTTGCATGATCCGTATCGGCGTCGACTTCGGCGGCACCAAGATCGAGGCCGCGGCGCTGGACGCCAGCGGCAAGATCGTCGAGCGCCTGCGCGAGCCTAATCCAGGAAGCTATGAGGCCGCCCTTGTTCTGCTGCGTTCGCTGATCGACCGGGTCGAAGCCAAGGTTGGTCGCGCGGACAGCGTGGGGGTCGGCCTGCCGGGCTCGGTTTCGCCCAAGACCGGCGTCGCCCGCAACGCCAACACCACCTGGCTGAACGGCCGGTCGTTCCGGGAAGACTTGGCAGAAGCGCTTGGCCGGCCCGTGCGCGTCGCCAACGACGCCAACTGCCTGGCGCTGTCCGAGGCGGTCGACGGCGCCGGCGCCGGCGCGAACGTCGTCTTCGCGGTGATTCTCGGCACCGGCTGCGGCGGCGGCGTGACGGCTGGCGGACGGCTGATTGAGGGGCTGAACGGCATCGGCGGCGAATGGGGCCACATGCCCCTGCCCTGGCCCGGCGCAGACGAGCTTCCCGCGCCCACCTGCTGGTGCGGCCAGACCGGCTGCCTCGAGCTCTATTGCTCCGGCACCGGGTTCCAGGACGACTATAGGCGCAACACCGGAAAGACCGCCCTGGGCGCTCGAATCGTCGAGCTGATGCGCGCGGGCGACGCCGAGGCCGGCGCATCCTTCGCCCGTTACGCGGACAGACTGGGCCGCGCCCTGGCTGTCGTCTGCAACATCATCGACCCCGACGTCATCGTCCTCGGCGGCGGCATGTCGAACGTGGCCGAACTCTATGAGGCGCTGCCGCCGATCATCGCCGGCCGCGTCTTCTCCGACGTATTCGAAACGCCGATCCGGCAAGCTGTGCATGGAGACAGCTCCGGGGTCCGGGGCGCGGCATGGCTATGGCCGGCGGATTAGAGACCACAATCAGCGCCCATCCCCGCGAAGGCGGGGACCCAGGAGACTGGGCGCACGCCGGTCCGCCGCGATTCAAGCGGCTAAGCGGCAAGACCGAACTCGTAACCCTGGGTCCCCGCCTTCGCGGGGATGAGCGCACTTAAATGAGCCTCCTCGCGGCCATCCGCCCATGACCACCCTGTGCCGCGACTGTTTCTGGATCGGCCGGCAGACCGGCGGCCGCTGCCCCAACTGCCACTCTCCTCGCCTCGTCACCCATGCGGAACTCACCCGTCTGACCCTGGCGCACATGGACTGCGACGCCTTCTATGCCTCGGTGGAAAAGCGCGACGCCCCGGAACTGCGCGACGTTCCGGTCATCGTCGGCGGGGGCAAGCGGGGGGTGGTGACCACCTGCTGCTACATCGCCCGCGTCTACGGCGTCCGCTCGGCCATGCCGATGTACACCGCCCGCAAGCTCTGCCCCCAGGCCGTGATCATCCCGCCCAACTTCACCAAATACCGGGCCGACAGCCGCCTGATCCACGAGAAGCTGGCCAAGCTCACGCCACTGATCCAGCCGCTATCGCTGGACGAGGCCTGGATTGACCTGGCCGGCTGCGAACGGCTGCACGGCGCGCCGGCGGCGGTGGTGCTGGCCAGACTGCAGGCGGAGATCGAGCAGGAGATCGGCATCACCGTTTCCGTCGGCCTGGCCGCCAATAAATTCCTGGCCAAGATCGCCTCGGACCTCGACAAGCCGCGCGGCTTTTCGGTGATCGGCGCGGCCGAAGCCAAATCCTTCCTGGCGCCCAAGCCGGTGACGATCCTGCCCGGCGTCGGCCCCGCCTTCGCCAAGTCTATGGCGCAGGCCGGCTTTCGGACTGTCGGCGATCTGGCCCGCGCCGAGCCCCGCGACCTGGCGACCCGCTGGAACGCCTATGGCCTTCGCCTGTCCCAGCTGGCGCAAGGCCTGGACAACCGCAAGGTCGATCCTGCCCAAGACCGCAAGACCATCAGCGCCGAGAACACCTTCTTCGACGACCTGACCGAGATCGAGGACCTGGAAGACCAGCTCTGGCCCCTGTGCGAGCGCGTGGCGCACACCGCTCGGGCTTCAGGCGTCGCCGGCCGTGTGGCGACCCTGAAGCTGAAGACCAAGGACTTTCGCCTGATCACCCGCCGGCGCACCCTGGCGGTGCCGACCCAGACCAGCCGCACCCTCTTCAATGTGGCCCGCGAACTACTGGCCGTGGAGGCGCGGGGGACGGCCTACCGGTTGATCGGCGCGGGATTGTCTGACTTCGTCGACGCCGCCGAGGGTTTGGATCTGTTTGCCGAGGAGGAACGCCGCGAACGCCGGGGCGAAGCGGCGCTCGACGCCTTGCGAGAGCGGTTCGGCAAGGGCGCGGTAATGACCGGCCGAACCCTCAAAACCAGGGATGAGTCGTAGAGGCGGGGCGGCGGCGATCAAAGCCTGTTGAGTTCGCGCTGAATCTTTCCGCCGGCGCTGACCCCCACCGTCTCGCTACGCGAGCCACCCCCCCTCTCGCTTACGCGTGGGGTGAGGAGAAGGTCCTCCTCCCCCGCGAGCGAAGCGAAGACAGGGGGAGGTGGCGCGAAGCGACGGTGGGGGCCCAGCACAGGCGGTCGATCGCACCTGATTTCAACCCGTTCTAGCGCACGACCTGGAGGAAGCCGCAGCCCAGAAACCGCTCCGCCAGCGCCAGGCGGACATCGTCGCCAATATCCCCAGGGATGTCGCCGATCTTGAATTCCACTGTGCTGGCGATGAACCGGACGCTCTGCTCGGCGCCCTTGTGGATGTAGAGCCGCCCCCCCGGATAGCTGAATTCCAGCAGATCGGTGCTCGCCACCAGATGGCAGATGGCCATCGGCGCCTGCCGCACCAACGACGTCGGCGACAGCGCCGGGCGATCCTGCTGGACGGTAAGCGCGTTCAGATCGCCGATCGCCCGGGCGGACCGCAATTGCAGCGCCTGAGCGACGAAGCCATCCGATTGGCAAGCGGCCTGCAGCCGGGCCACGCCCTGGCGGACGTTGACGGGCAGGCTGCCGAAATCGCCCGATCGGACCGATTGGGCGAGATGCTGTCCGACGGTTTGCCGGAATGGACGGTCGAGGTCTGAAACGTGATCCAGCGCGGCGATGATCGCCGCCCTCAAGGTCAAGGGCGTGAACGAGATCGACAGGTGCAGGGAATCCGTGAGGGAATCGACCCGGTGCGGCGTTCCACGCGGCAGGTAAAGCAGATCCCCGGGGCCGACCTCGACCACGTCGTGCCGGCCCAGAATGGTGTTTGGCCGAAGAATGCTGGTCCAGGCATTCGGCAGATCCGGCGCTTCCGCGCCGATGAACCAACGTTTGCGACCCTGAAGCTGAATCACGATGATGTCGAAATCATCGTGGTGCACGGGCGCCTTGCCCTCGCCGCGGCTCCAGAACACCTCGGCCTTGGCCGGCGCGTGCAGAACGAACTCCAGCCCCCGCAGGAACCCCTCCAGCGTTGGCGAAAGCCAGCGTGGCTGGGGAAGCCGGACGGTGTAGCCTAGGCCGTGGAAGGCGGCGATCCTGGCCTTGAACGCCTGGGCGCTGGCGGCAGGCCCCACCGCCGGCGCCGGCCCACGAGGTTCGACGGCGTGAAACGCCATATGCGGCGCGGTGTCGGCAAAGGCGGACAGTATGACCTGCTCGGGATCTGGGCCCAGCATGTCGGTGCGGTGACGTTCCGCGCCGGCCGGGACCTTGATGAACCGCTTTCCAAGGACGCCATCCAGGAACTCGTCCAGGGACAGGGGATGCAGGATCCGCTGAAGATTTCCGCAAGCGTCGTCTAAGGTCATGGGCGCCGAAGGACTGTGGGCGAAGGGGTCGAGTAGGCTTCAGCCTCGTGTCTACCTCCACCGGCGGCCATGCAAGGGTGTTGCGACAAGGGCGATGGACAGGTGAAACCCGTGGCTTTCTGGATTGCGAGCGTGAGCGGATTGGTGATCGCCTACCTGCTCGGTTCTGTCCCCACGGGCTATCTGGCGGGCAGGCTGCTCAAGGGCGTCGATATCCGCCAGCAGGGTTCGGGGTCCACAGGGGCGACCAACGTCTTGCGGACCCTGGGACCATGGCCGGCGGTTGGGGTGCTGCTGATCGACGTGCTGAAGGGCGCGGCGGCGATCATCCTTGCCCGCTGGTTTTATCCGTGGCTCTTCACGGCGCCGTTCGTCGCGGCGCCGGCCGCGCTGGATCCACAAACCTGGGCCCCCTGGGCCGTTTGCCTGGCTGGACTCGCCATGTTGCTGGGACATGCCCGTTCGATCTGGCTGAACTTTACCGGCGGCAAATCCGTCGCGGCGGGGCTGGGCCTTCTGCTGGCCTTGTCCTGGCCGGTTGGCTTAGGCGCCCTGGCCGTCTTTGGCGTTGTGGTGGCCGCCTTCCGGATGGTTTCCCTGGGCTCGATCCTCGCGGCGCTGACAGCGATCGCGCTCATGTTTGGATTGCAGCAGCCCCTGCCCTATCGGCTGCTGGCAGTCGCCGGCGGCCTTTATGTCATCGTTCGCCATCGCGCCAACATCCAGCGGTTGCTGGCTGGGACAGAGCCGCGCCTGGGGCGAAGCAGCTCGTAGCGCGCCCCATACGCAGCCAATCTGCGCCGGGCGCCGACTTTAAGGTGACCTCCGCCCACCCGCCGCGATATGACCGAGGAACGCAACGGAGCCTCGCGCATGTCCATGATCGAACACCAGCTCACAGCCAAGGGCATCGTCATTCCCACGCCCAATGCGCCGGTGGCCAACTACGTCCCCTTCGTGCGCGTCGGCGCCCTGGTCCACATCTCCGGGCAGGTCTCCCTGGACGCCTCGGGCGGGATCAAGGGCGTGGTCGGCGAGGATGTCGACCTGGACCGCGCCGTCGCCGCCGCGCGCCTCTGCGGCCTCAGCCTGATCGCCCAGATGAAGGCCGCCTGCGACGGCGACCTGGACCGGGTCGTGCGGGTGGTGAAGCTCGGCGGCTTCGTCCAGGCCGGACCTGATTTTTTCGAAATTCCGCGCGTGATAAACGGCTGTTCCGACCTTATGGTGGAAGCCTTCGGCGATGCGGGACGCCATGCCCGGTCCGCCGTTGGGGTCTATCGCCTGCCGATGAACTTCGCCGTTGAGGTTGACGCCGTGGTGGAAGTGAAATGACCGTCGCCGAGAACCTGGACCCCGCCTCGCGGTTCGGCGAGTCCTGGGAGCGGCTGTTCGACCCGCCCCTGGCGCACCGCGGCCTGTGGAACAGGGACGGCGCGCCGGAGAATTCTCTCGCGGCCTTCCAGGCGGCCTGCAGCCATGGTTATGGCATCGAGCTGGACGTTCAGCTATCCGCCGACGGCGAGGCCATGGTGTTTCATGACTCCAAGCTGACGCGGATGACCGGCGCCGAGGGGCGGCTATCGGACCACACCGCCACGGATCTCGGCACGCTGAAGCTGGCCGGCACGGACGAGACCATCCCCACCCTCTCCGACACCCTGACCCTGATCGGCCACCGCGCCATGGTGCTGATCGAGCTTAAGACGCCGGCTGGCGAGGTCGGACCGCTGGAAAAGCGGGTGCATGAGGTGCTGATCGACCACAATGGCCCTACGGCCGTGATCGGCTTCAACCCCTATTCCCACGCCTGGTTCGCCCAGCACCATCCGCAGATCCTGCGCGGCCTGAACAGCTACGCCTATTCCGACGAGACGGCCCACACCATGGCCGCCGAACAGCGCAAGGCCTATTCGCGGCTGGAGCATGTGGGCATGGCCAAGCCGCACTTCCTCGCCCTGGGCCTGGACCTCTTGCCCAGTGCGTCCGCGACCAAGCTGCGCGCCACCGGCATGCCGATCGTGGCCTGGACCGTCCGCGCGCCGGACCAGTGGGACAAGGCGCGCGACCACAGCGACAACCTGATCTTTGAGGGCTTCGCCGCGTGAAAGGCGTAAAGGCGGCCGTGAAGCTTCATGGCCGGATCGAGGAGATCGGCCGGGGCGCCTGGGACGACTGCGCAAGCAATCCCGACTACGCCGCCAATCCCTTCGTCTCGTTCGACTTCCTCGACATCCTGGAAAAATCAAACTGCGCCGTCGAGCGCACCGGCTGGGGTCCGCGCCACATCTCGGTGGAAGACGACGACGGCCAGATCTGCGCGGTGATGCCGCTCTATTTGAAGTCCCACAGCCAGGGCGAATACGTCTTCGACCACGCCTGGGCAGACGCCTATGAGCGGGCCGGCGGTCAGTATTACCCCAAGCTGTTGTCCGCGGCGCCCTTCTCACCCGTCACCGGCCCGAGGATGCTGGTGCGGCCGGATGTGGACGCCGACGCGGCGCGCAAAATCCTGCTCGGCGGCGCGCTACAGGTCTGCGAACGCTTTGGCGCCTCATCGCTGCACGTCACCTTCCCGAGCGAGGGCGACTGGGCCTTCATGGGCGAACAGGGCCTGCTTCTGCGCGAGAACCAGCAGTATCACTGGCGCAACAACGGCTATGCGACCTTCGACGACTTTCTCGGCGCGCTGTCGTCGGGCCGGCGCAAGACCATCCGGCGCGAGCGGCGCGACGCCAATGCGGACCTGGAGATCGTCGGCCTGACCGGCGCCGATCTTACCGAGGATCACTGGGACGCCTTCTTCGGCTTCTATATGGACACCGGCGCGCGCAAGTGGGGTCAGCCCTACCTGACCCGCGCCTTCTTCTCGATGCTGAGCGAGCGGATGGCCGACAAGGTCCTGCTGATCATGGCGCGGCGCGGCGAGCAGTGGATCGCCGGGGCGCTGAATCTGATCGGCGCCGACTGCCTCTATGGCCGCAACTGGGGCTGCCTCGAGGACGTGCCCTTCCTGCATTTCGAGCTCTGTTACTACCAGGCCATCGAGCACGCGATCCGCCTGGGCCTGCCCCGCGTCGAGGCCGGCGCCCAGGGCCAGCACAAGATCGCCCGAGGCTATCTGCCCACCGCCGTCTACAGCGCCCACTGGATCGCCGACCCTGCCCTGCGCAAACCCGTGGCGCGGTTCCTGGAACAGGAACGCGCCGCCGTCGAGCAGGAGATGGAATGGCTGGAGGAGGAGTATTCGCCGTTCAAGCAGCATCCACCTGAAGTATCGTAACCCCTCACCCTCCCAGCTTCGCTGGGCCCCTCCCTCTCCCTTCGGGAGAGGTGTAACGCGCCACACCTCTCCCGAAGGGAGAGGGAGGGGCCCGCACGCATAGCGGGTGGGAGGGTGAGGGGTTACGGTGACGCCGAATGAGGCGCCGTTGACGTCCGAAAACCGCGAGCGCCAAACGAAAGAGCGCCTATCTTTATCCCATGACCAAAACCCACTTCACCCTGTTCGACACCGCCATCGGCCTCTGCGGCCTGGCCTGGCGGGATGACGTCATCGTCGGCGTGCTGCTGCCCGAAGGCGGCGAGGAGAAATCCCGCGCCCGGTTTCACCGCCGCTTCGACGACCTGACCGAGACCCAGCCGACGCCGATGGTCGCCGGTCTGATCGAGCGCATCCGGGCCCTGCTCGACGGCCAGCCGGTGGACCTGACGGACGCGCCGCTGGACATGTCGGTGTTCGAGCCCTTCTCGCGCCGGGTCTATGAGATCGCCCGCGCGATCCCGCCGGGTCAGGCCCTGACCTATGGCGAGATCGCCGAACGGCTGGGCGACAGGCTGCTGGCCCGCGATGTCGGCCAGGCCATGGGCAAGAACCCCTACCCCATCATCATCCCCTGCCACCGCGTCGTCGCGGCCGGCGGCAAGCTCGGCGGCTTCTCCGCGCGAGGCGGCTCGGCGACCAAGCAGAAGCTGCTGGCGATCGAGGGCTATGCGCCGGGGGGGCAGGCTTCGCTGTTCTGAACTTCGTGCGTGGTTCGAGACGCGCTTCGCGCTCCTCACCAAACTCAAATGTTACCTAAACCAAACAATCGAGTTTGCTGAGGAGGCCCAACGGGCCGTCTCGAAGCACGCACTAACCTCAGCACCGCTCCCACGCCTGCCGGATCAGCGCCTTCACCCCATCATCCACCCCTGCCACATCGGCCAACGGCAGCGACACCAGCTTTTCCGCCCAGGACTCGCTCTTGGCTCTCGGCAGCAGGCGCGGATCGGCGTCCAACGGCAGGTTCAGCCCCAGCATGATCCCACCCTTCTTGTCCGGCCGCGCGGCGGCGAACTGGACGTTGCGGGAGAAGGCGGTGAAGCTTTTGCGCGGGCCCATCACCACGTCCGGCAAGGCGGTCGCCGCATCGCGCACCGTTTCAAACGCCGCGCGCTTGGCCGGGTCTGTCCACAGCGCGTCCAGGGCCGCATCCGTATCGCTCCAGGCCATCGTCCGGCCGAACGCCTCGCCCAGCACATAGCTGGCGTAGTTCTGCAGGAGACCGTGGTTGGTCTTGAACCAGGCCAGACGCGCGCGATGGGCCGTTTCCGGGCAGGTCTTGGCGATCGCCACCCATTGCTCGAGGCTCTTGCCGGTCTTGGTCGCCAGGCTGGTCTGGACCGAGGCGAACCACTTTTCCTGGCGTGGCGTGAGATGGGCCTCAGTCATGTTTCGCATCCCCACTGAACTTGTTAGGACAGCCGCTCAAGACCAAGGAGAGCGGCGATGAGCATCGACGGCGCATACGACGACGCCAACATCTTCGCGAAAATCTTGCGCGCCGAGGTTCCCAGCGCAAGGGTTTACGAAGACGACCACGTGCTGGCCTTCATGGATGTCTTCCCGCAGTCGCGCGGCCACACCCTGGTGATCCCGAAAAAGTCCCAGGCCCGTAACCTGCTGGACGTTGAGCCGCAGGCTTTGGAGCAGCTGATCCTGGGTGTCCAGCGCATCGCCCGCGCGGTGCGCGCGGCGCTGAATCCGGACGGGATCGTCGTCACCCAGTTCAACGGCGCGCCGGCCGGCCAGACCATCTTCCATCTGCATTTCCACATCATCCCACGCTGGGAAGGCCAGGCGCTACGCCCACACGGCCAGGGCGGTATGGCGGACCCGGGCGAGTTGGCCACGCTGGCGAAACAGATCGCCGCCCAGATCGACTAGACCGCCATGGCGCTGACCCTTCGCCTGACGCGGATCTCGCCGACCCATCATCGGTTCGAGTACCTGCGCGCCGACGGAACCGGCGAGTCGCTGGAGCTGGCCACCCGCGAATTCCTGTTGCACGACCTGGTCCACTTCGCGGTGGAGACCGAGGCCGGCCTGCGTGGCTCCTTCTATGGCCTGCTCGACAGAATAGGCGGCTATGCCGAGCTAACTCTTGATGGCGCGGCGCTGGGCGGCGAAGCCCAGATCACCGAGATGATCGTCGGGCCTTTGCAGAATGCGCTCGGCCCGGAGATGGCCGCGGCCGATGTCGCCGAGCGGATCGACAGCTATTTCAGCGACATGGGCCTTCGTCCGCCGCGCTGGTTCAATGCCGGCTTCGTCGAGACCGTGCGCGAGCGCGTGCGGCGGCTGATGGGCGAGTGGAAGGCCACACCCTTCGGTGAGACGATGGAACTGCGTTTCGACGTCGCCTAAAGCGGATTGGGTTGAGCGACCTGACGGAGGGGGCGAGCGCCGGCCAATCATACAAGCGCCTAACTCCAACATGCTTTAGGCGCTGACGCTCGGATAGCGGCTTAGCTCGCGTGAGCAATAGTCAGCGGCGGCGGCGGCATTATCGGTCAGCCAGGTGGGCCGCGCTTGCGAAGCCGCCGCCTTCGCGGCCTCCGTCAGGTCGTCCTCCGTCACTCGATCGGCATAGAAGGCCGCGTTGCAGGCGCAATATTGGCCCAGCAGGTTGTCGTTGAGCGGGTGTTTGGCCGGCTCGGACCGCTGCCTTTGCACGCAGGCGTTCCTGAAGGCGGCGGTGAAGGATGTCCGAAGATCGCCGGTGATCTGCGCGCGCGATATTGTGGACGCGCCGCACAGGCAGACAGCCAAACCGGCGGCCGCGACCACCCTCGCCCAGCGTTGTGACGCCATCGATCTTCCCCGCGGCCGTTACACACGAAGGCTAGCCAGGAGCGCGAGTCACGCAAACCATCCAACCGGGCGCCAATCGTCGCACCCCTGACTTTGAATAAAAAAAGGGCGGCCAGACCGGCCGCCCTTTTCTCAAATCAAGTCGCGATGGCTATTCGGCCAGCGCGGGCTCCGTTTCGCCGGCGCCGGCGCCGGCCGGTGGGGCCGGAGTCTCGCTGTCGAACTCGAAGGTAAGCTTGCCGTCCTTGAGCGCGACCTGGACATGTCCACCGCGAACCAGCCTGCCGAACAGGATTTCGTCAGCGAGCGGCTTCTTGATGTGCTCCTGGATGACCCGGGCCAGAGGCCGGGCGCCATAGAGTTCGTCGAAGCCGTTCTTGGCCAGCCAGTCCGCCGCATCCTCGCTGAGCGAGATGGTAACGTGCCGGTCCGCCAACTGAGCCTCAAGCTGCATGACGAACTTGTGGACCACCTTGCGGATGATCTCCTGCGTCAGCGACTTGAAGGGGACGATGGCGTCGAGGCGGTTGCGGAACTCCGGAGAGAAGATCCGCTTGATCGCCGCTTCGTCCTCGCCCTCGGACTTGGCCCGGCCGAAACCGATCGAGTTCCGTTGCGAGTCGGCGGCGCCGGCATTGGTGGTCATGATCAGGATGACGTTCCTGAAATCGACCTTCTTGCCGACGGCGTCGGTGAGCGCGCCGTGATCCATGACCTGGAGCAGGATGTTGTAGACGTCCTGGTGGGCCTTCTCGATTTCGTCGAGCAGCACGACCGCGTGCGGATGCTGGTCGACGGCGTCGGTGAGCAGCCCGCCCTGGTCGTGACCGACATAGCCCGGAGGCGCGCCGATCAGACGGCTGACGGTGTGCCGCTCCATGTACTCGGACATGTCGAACCGCAGCAGCTCGATCCCCAGCGTCGCCGCCAATTGACGCGCCGTCTCCGTCTTGCCGGTGCCCGTGGGTCCGGAGAAGAGATAGCAGCCGATCGGCTTCTGCGGATCGCGCAGGCCGGCCCGGGCCATCTTCATGGCCGAGGACAGCTGATGGATGGCCTCGTCCTGGCCATAGACCGCGCGGTGCAGATCGTCCTCAAGCTGTTTGAGCGCCTCGGTGTCGGTCTTGGACACCGATTTGGGCGGGATCCGGGCGATCTTGGCGACGACCGCCTCGATCTCCTTGATGCCGATGGTCTTCTTGCGGCGGGATTCCGGCAACAGCATCTGCGAGGCGCCGGCCTCGTCGATGATATCGATCGCCTTGTCCGGCAGCTTGCGGTCGGTGATGTAGCGCGCCGACAAATCCACCGCGGCCTTGAGCGCCTCGGCGGTATAACGCAGCTTGTGAAAATCCTCGTAGTAGGTCTTGAGACCTTTGAGGATTTTCAGCGTGTCTTCGATCGTCGGTTCATTGACGTCGATCTTCTGGAAGCGCCGGACCAGGGCCCGATCCTTCTCGAAGTGCTGACGGAACTCCTTGTAGGTTGTCGAGCCCATGCAGCGCAGGGTGCCCGAGGCCAGAGCCGGCTTCAGCAGATTTGAGGCGTCCATCGCCCCGCCGCTGGTCGCGCCAGCGCCGATCACGGTGTGGATTTCGTCGATGAACAGGATGGCGTTGGGATGGTTCTCCAACTCCTTGATCACCTGCTTGATCCGCTCCTCGAAGTCGCCGCGATAGCGGGTGCCGGCCAGCAGCGAGCCCATATCCAGCGAGAAGATGGTCGCGCCGTTGAGGACCTCGGGGACCTCGTGGTTGACGATCTTGCGCGCCAGGCCTTCCGCGATAGCGGTCTTACCGACGCCAGGGTCGCCCACCAGTAGCGGGTTGTTCTTGGTGCGGCGGCACAGGATCTGGATGCAGCGCTCGACTTCGCTGGCGCGGCCGATCAGGGGATCGACCTTGCCCTGCTTGGCCTTCTCATTGAGGTTGACGCAGTAGGCGTCCAGCGCCTCGCCGCCGGTCTTCACCTGCGGCTTGCCCTCTTCCTCGGCCTCGGCATTTCCGCCCTTGACGGCGCGCGGCTCGGAAGCCCCGGCCTTCTTGGCGATGCCATGGGAGATGAAGTTGACCGCGTCATAGCGGGTCATCTCCTGCTCCTGCAGGAAGTAGGCGGCGTGGCTTTCACGCTCGGAGAAGATGGCGACCAGCACATTGGCGCCGGTGACATCGTCGCGGCCAGAGGACTGGACGTGGATCACCGCCCGCTGGATCACCCTTTGGAAGGCGCCCGTGGGTTTAGCTTCCTCGCCATCGTCAACGATGATCGAGTTCAGCTCGGTGTCGAGATAGCCCACCAGGCTCTTCTTCAGAGCCGGCATGTCAACGTCGCAGGCGTTCATCACCGCCGCGGCGTCGGGGTCGTCGATGAGGGCAAGCAGGAGATGCTCCAGCGTGCCGAATTGATGTTTCCGCTCGTTGGCGAACGCCATCGCGCGATGCAGGGATTCTTCCAGATTTCGAGAGAAAGACGGCAAAACGACCTCTCAATCCTTTTCCATGGTGCACTGAAGCGGGTGCTGATGACGGCGGGCGGAATCGATCACTTGCGCAACCTTGGTCTCCGCCACTTCGTACGTGAACACTCCGCAGACGCCGACGCCATGCTGATGCACATGCAGCATGATCGCGGTCGCGTCCTCACGCGATTTGTTGAAAAACTGCTCAAGGACGTAAACGACGAACTCCATGGGGGTGTAGTCATCGTTAAGCAGCAGGACTCGATATAGAGACGGCTTTTGCGTTTTTGGCTTGGTCTGGGTGACAATCGCCGCCCCGACGCCCCCCTCGCCTTCTCGTTTACGGTCGGCCATCGACGCCGTTCTCCAAAGGCGAACTCCTTCTGCCCGCCAATTAGATATGGAAACCTGCTGAGTTTGAAAGGGCGCATTCCGCTTCAGCAACGAATATAGGCGCCAACCCGTTGCCTTGGCCGTCCGGTTAGGCGCCGTCGCCCAGCCAAATTACCTTTGCGCCATGGGGATGCACCCTCGCGAGCAGCATCTCTTCACCGCTCGGCCAGACATTGAGTCGCACCTCCATCGGCGCGGCCATGTTGGCCGGATCGGGTTCCATCCGCAGCCAGGCGATCGGCGCCGAAGCGCTGGCCGATTCGCCGGCGGCTCGAATCGAGGCCGCGATCGAGGCCTGAGTCGGAGGCGGCAGGTAGGGCCAGACCACGGAATGGACAACGACGGTCGCCATGCCTTCGCGTGGCCTCAGGTTGGCGGCGACCCAGGCCGCAGCGTCGGCCTTGTCGATAGGCGCGCCGGTGGCGCGGGCCAGGCTGATCGCGGCTCTGAGTCGAGCCAGACGCTCCGGCTGGTCTGGCCAGACATAGGCCTCCAGGCGTTGGGCCATGGCGTCATCCGCGATGTCGATCGGATTCTGGTCGCAAGCCCGCTTCTCGGCAACCACCGCCATGGCCTCGATTGGCGGCGCGGGCCCCTCCCAGTCGGTGTCCAGCTTCAGAGGCGAGGCCGGATCGCCCCAGGTGCGGCCACCACCAAAGTCATAGTGGTAAAGGTCCCAGTTCATATTGAGGCCGGCGCTGGCGCCGATCTCCAGGCAGCGCAACGGCAGGCCCGTGCGCTTGGCGAGAGTCAGATACCCTCCGACGAGGCAGATCGAGCGGCGAACCTCATTGGTTTGCGGCGGCGAGGTCATGAAGCCGGCGAGGATTTCGGGATGGCGGCCCGCGGCGTCGAGCAGCGCCCGCTCCAGAGCCGCGTCATCCGGCGCATATCCCGACGAGGGATAGAGGGCGGCAAGTTCGGGGTCGGCGCCGCTGAGGACCAGGTGCTGCAGTCCGCCCAGAATCCGCAACGCGACCGCGTCATCCATCAGGCCCCGCACGCCTACGCCTTCCCACGCGTCGAAGAAGGGTGCGAACGGCCCTCCCCGCTCGACATCGTCGCGCAGCAGGCTGAGCACGCGCCCAGAGAAGGGCGAGCCCATCTGAGTGCAGACGCCGGCCTGGACAGCCAGGGCGCCGAGAACGTCGGTGTAGTCGATCATCCGCGAAGCCTAACGCGGCGCCGGGCGCGATAAAGCTTGATTGAGCCGATCAACGCATGCGGCAATAAAGCCGCCCATCGCGGCTTCGCCGGGACGAGCGGCGCCCTAGAGGCGGCTTGCCCGCAAGGCTCCTCATCCTGAGGTGCTCGACGCGCGGCCGCGAGCCACGAAGGACGCACTCCCGCCGCCGCGTCCTTCGAGGCTCGCGACGCGGGCGCCTCAGGATGAGGAATTGGTGACGCGGCGGACAACGAAAAGGCCCGGGCAATGAGCCCGGGCCTTCGGTACGCTACGCTTACTAACTTACTGGAGGCGTCCGGCTTAGCGGACGGCCTGGAACTTTTCGACGGCCGCGGTGACGCGGGCGTTGAGCGGGGTCATGGTTTCCTTGACCGACGCGGCGACGATTTCCGACGCCTTGTTCATCTGGGCCATATAGGCCTCCATGGCCGACTTGGCCCATGCGGTCTGAAGCTCGACGGCTTCCTGAACGCTACGGGCGCTGCTCAGCGACTTGGCGGCGGACACGTGGTCTTCCATCGACTTCTTGGAATAGGCTAGGGCTTCGGCGCCCAGGGTTTCGGCGCCCTTGGTCGCGGCGGTGACCGAAGCGACGACGGCTTCCAGATTCGATTTCGACTGAGCGTTGAAATCATTGAGTGCGGACAGGGACTTCTCGAAAGTTTCCTTGAACGCTTGCGTGCCGGCGGCGCTGTACTTTTCCGCCGTGGTTTTCAGGGTTTCGGCGCTGGTGGCCATGGGAAATCTCCTCGGGGCAAATGGGAGCGGACGGATTGGGGGAGCGTCCGGCGAACGCGAATATGTGGGAAGGACCGGTTCGGGTCAAGAAATTTTTGTGCACTGCACAATTTATTCAATGACGATTGTGCGACGCATCATTAACGAGCAATCGTCTGCGACATCGCCGCCCGGTTCGCTCACCAGTTGTTTACTTGGGAGAAAGGTGGGGTATGCGATGTTAGGATATGATTTATCGGCCGATTTGGTCGCCCTTTAACGACGAGCGAAGCCCAATGTTCGAGCCCGCCCGCCGCGTGTTCCTGGCGTTCAGCCTCGCGGTCGCAACCTTAATTGTCGCTGACTTCGGCGCCGCAACGCAAGCGAGCGCCTATATCACGACGGAGGCGAAGTACGCCGCGATCGTCACCGACGCCACGACCGGCGAGGTGCTCTACGAACAGAACGCCGACGCCATCCGCTATCCGGCGTCGATCACCAAGACCATGACCATCTATCTGACGTTCGAGGCGCTGCAGTCCGGCCGCCTTCATCTGGACGATCAGGTGCCCTTCTCCGCCCACGCCGCCGCCCAGGCCCCCAGCAAGCTGGGGGCCCGCCCCGGCGAAAGCATCACGGTCGATGAAGCGCTGCGTGCGCTGACGGTGAAGTCCTGCAACGACGTCGCGGTTGCTCTGGCGGAAAAGGTCGGCGGGTCCGAGCGGGCCTTCGCCACCATGATGACGGTCCGCGCCCAAGAGCTGGGCATGACCAACACCCGCTACGTCAACGCCAACGGCCTGCCCGATTCCCGCCAGGTGACTTCGGCGCGAGACATCGCCACCCTTTGGCGCGCCCTCATGCGCGACTATCCGCAGTACTATTATTATTTCGGGGTCAAATCCTTCAATCACCATGGTGAGACCGTGGTCAGCCACAATGACGTGCTGCTGCACACGCCTGGCGTGGACGGCTCCAAGACCGGCTTCACCAACGCCGCCGGCTTCAACATCGTCGCCTCGGCGGTTCGCGACAATCACCGGCTGATCATGGTGGTCATGGGCGGCAATTCGAAGGCCGCCCGCGACGCCCATGCCGAGGATCTGGTCGACGCCGGCTTCACCGTCTTCCACCGCCGCGAGATGGGTCAGCAGACCACGATCGCTCAGAACCTGTTCGAGCCGGCGCCCGTGGGCGCAATCACCCGCCCGCCGACCGAGCAGGGCTCGGCTGACCAGGATGGCCTGAAGATCGTTCTGACCAATCCCTCCAGCACCCTTACCGACGCCGAGCTCGCCAGCCTGCACGCGGCTGAAGCCGCGCCGCCCAAGCCCGTTCAGGTCGCGCAGAACACCGTGCGTCCCGAAGCGCCGGCCAAGCTGATCCGCACCAAGGCCGAAACGGTCGACAGCGATGCGATCCGCAAGCACATGCACGACAACGATCACGCGGACGCCAAGGGCGCCAAGACCGGCGAATGGATGATCCAGATCGGCGCCTACAAGGCCAAGTCACAGGCCCAAGCCCAGTTGACCACGGTCCAGCACAAATATGCCGCGCAGCTGAAGGCCGGTCATCCAGACATCGAATCCGCGCCGCACGGCTATTACCGGGCTCGCATCGCTGGCCTGAGCGCCCAGGCCGCCCAGAAGGCCTGCGACCTGATCAGCGCTCACAAGACCGCCTGCGACGTCTACCAGCCCAACGCCTAGCGTAAGCGGCCGGCGCGCATGCTCGGCCATCTGTCCTTCGGCGTTTCAAACCTCGATCGCTCGACCGCCTTCTATGACGCGGTCATGGCCGCGCTAGGCTTTCGCCGGGTTTGGACCAGCACCAATGGTGTCGGCTATGGCCTTGAGCCGGACAAGGACAAGCTGGCGCTGTTTCAACGCGCGGACGCGTCGCCGCCAGGGCCAGGCTTTCATCTCGCCTTTGACGCCGCCGACCATGCCGCCGTTGACCGATTCCACGCCGCCGCGCTAGCCGCCGGCGGAACCAGCGACGGTCCACCGGGCCTGAGACCGCATTACGGCGCCGCATACTACGCCGCCTTCGTCATCGATCCGGACGGCTATCGGCTAGAAGCGGTGCACCAGTAAGAATCACACCTCTCCCGCCGGCGGCTACGCCTTCAGCAAGCCCAGGGCCGCCAAGCTGTCCGCGGTGGCGACCATCGAGTCTTCGACGGAGCGCGGCGACCAGCCCAACATCCGCTGAGCCTTCTCCGAAGTGGCGTCCTTGTGTTTGCCCAGTTCGGGAACAAGCTGGCGCACCTCGCCGTCGAACAGGGCGATGATCCGCAGCAGGATGTCGGGCAACTCCCGCGTCGGCGCGCGTCTGGCCTTTTCGCCAAGCCGGGCCTTCAACGCCTCGGCCATTTCCACCATCGACAGGAAGGGCCCGGCGACCGCGAGGAACCGCTGGCCCTTCGCGACGGGATCGGCCATCGCGCGGATGTGCAGATCGGCGACATCACGCACGTCCACCCCGCCGAAATAGATACGCGGGCAGCCCGGCACGTCGCCGTCCATCAGCCGCTTCACCAGGATGATCGAGGTCGAGTAGTCCGGCCCCAGCACCGGGCCAAACACCCCGACCGGATTGACCACGGCCAGCTCAAGCCCGCCGCCCTCTCGGTCGATGAAGTCCCAGGCCGCGCGTTCGGCAAGGGTCTTGGACTTGGCGTAGGCCGACACGCCCTTGCCCTTCACCGCCGTCCAGACCGTCTCGTCGAACGGACGGTTGCGGTCGTCGTGGCCATAGCCGATCGCGGCGAACGATGAGGTCAACACCACCCGTTTGACCTTGGCGTCCCGCGCCGCCTTCAGCACCCGCAAAGCGCCCTCGCGCGCCGGAACAATCAGCTCATCCTCATGCCTGGGAAGGGTCGACGGAAACGGCGAGGCGACATGCAGGACATAGTCGCAGCCAGCGACCGCTTCCGGCCAGCCGGCGTCCGCTTCCAGATCGGCGGCGGCGAACGTCAGCTTGTTGCCTGGATCGACGCCGCCCTGCTTCAGCATGGCCCGAACATCGGGCTCGCGGCTCAGGTTTCGAACCGTGGTTCGCACCTCATGGCCGCCGGCCAACAATTGGAGAATGCAATGGGCGCCGATAAAGCCGGATCCGCCCGTAACCAAAACCTTACTCATCTTCAGCTCCCTAACCTGCCGATGGTGGTGAGCGAGCCTAGCGCCTTTTCAACCTGGAAACATCTCCCTCGCTTAACCCTTAAGCAGCCGGTCGCGCGCGGCGTTGAGTTGGGATGCAAGGCCTGTTGTGCCGCCGGTGTCGGGATGGGCGATGCGAATCAGTCGGGCGTGCGCCGCGCGGATATCGGCGACGCTGGCGTCCGGGCCGACGCCTAGGATGGAGCGCGCCTCAGTCACGCTCATGCCGGAGACTGGCGCCGCCGGACGCCGGACGCGACGCGGCCACCGCGCTGTCCCCACCATCAGCAGGCCGACCACCAAAAGGACGATGGCGGGAATTAGTCCGCCCCTCAATCCCTCGAACCCGGCGGCGGCGAACAGGCCGATGGAGAGGATCGCCGCCGGCGCGCGCCATTCGGCCACCAGCACCCGGCCGACGCGGCCGCGCCAGACCAGGAAGACCAGAATGGCCACGATGGCGACGACGAAGATCATGAGGTCGCCGATATCGCCTTAGGCGTCAGGACGCGACGGCCAACGCCTCTTCCGTCGGCTGAACGCTCAGGCCCACGAACTGGCTGAGGGCCCGCAGTTCCTGGCGCGCCGCCACATGGCTCAGGGAGACCGGCACCGGCCGCACCGTCGGCGACAGATCGGCGATGGTCAGGCCAAAAGGATAGAGTTCGCGATAGATCACCCTGTCGCGCAGGCCGGGGCCCAGGCGAAAGCCGGTGCGCTTGGCCAGGGCGACGATCCGCTCCTCGAGCCGCTTGCGGTTGCGCGCCTCGGTCACCGCCAGGCGGTTGCGCAGCACCACCCAGTCGATGGACTTGCCGCGCGACGCGGCCTTGATCTTGCGGGATTCCCATACCGTCTCGGCATAGATGCTCGGGCGGATCAGATCGAGGGTCACCGGGTCCACCTGACCCAAAAGGTCGAAGTCGACGAAGCTGTCGTTCATCGGGGTGACGATCACGTCCGCCTTGCCGTGCGCCGCCCGGGACAGGGCCGTATCGCCGCCGGGGGTGTCGATCAGGATGAAGTCCGCGGCCTCCGCCGCGAGGCCCAGCACGTCATCAAGACGGGTGAGACCGACTTCCGCGTCGCCCGCGAGCTTGGCCGCATCGGGCGACCATCCCAGCTCCACCGGCATCGGCAGCGTCACGCCGGCCGATTCGGTCCAGGCCTTGCGGCTTCTGAAAAAGTGGCTGAGCGACTGCTGGCGAATATCCAGGTCGACCACGGCGACCCTGCCGCCGCCGTGCATCAGGGCCGTGGCCAGATGGATGGCGATGGTGGACTTACCCGCACCGCCCTTTTCATTACCCACAACAATCACGCGTGCTTGGGACACGGTGCGTTCTCCAAAATCGTTAACGACTGAGGAGACCGCTCGTTAACCCGCGCGTCAATGCGCACACCGTCGCATGGGGGTGGGTTATCCACACCTGGTTTGACCTGAACGCAGGTTTTGAGTGCAAATCCTTGGCGTCGCGTCGATTTCCGCGTTCGGCGAACACCAAGATGGCGCTACCAGGCGCCGATTTCGCGCAGTTCCTTGGCCAGGGTCGGCGAAATGCCCTCCCCCTCCGCACCCATCGGCATGTCGGCCGGAACGTCCTGACCTACCAGATAACGCCACCCCTGAAAGGCGCGCCGTGGATAGGGGGTGGTGGCGATCAGCACATCCTCCAGCGTGATCTCGCAGCGGCGCGGCGCCTCCAGCGTCTCGACGGCGGTGATTCGCTGACGCACCAGGATCACGCCCTTCATGACCCAATAGAGCGAGCCGCCCTCGAGCAGTTCGGCGGCGCGCTTGGGCGTCTGGCGGGTATGCACGATCGAGACCTGGCCACCCTGCGCCCGGCGCTGGGCCCGCCAGGCGAGCAATTCGTCGGGCGAGTCGCAGCCGACGCAGAGTTTGACGAGATTCAGCGGCATTCAGAAATTGGACCAGGAAGCCTTTCGCTTGTCCAGAAAGGCGCGAACGCCTTCCTGGCCTTCCTTGCCAACCCGGGCAGAGGCGATCCGGCGCGAGGTCTCGTGCATCAGCGAGTCATCGATCGGCCGCCCCCAGACCTCGTTCACCAGTGCCTTGGAGTCTGCCACCGCGCGCGGCGCGCAGGCCATGATGTCGGCGGCGAGCTTTTCCTTGGCCACATCCAGGGCGGCGGAGTCCGCGACCACCTCATCGATCAGGCCGATCTTCTCGGCATAGGTTGCATCGAACACCCGCGCGGTGGCGAACAGGGCCTTGGCGGCGCGGGGGCCGATGGCGGCCACGACGTAGGGGCTGATCGTCGCCGGCACGAGGCCCAGCTTGACCTCCGAGAAGGAGAATTTGGCGCTAGCGGTCGCCACGGCCATGTCGCAGGCCGCCACCAAACCCACGCCGCCGCCGAAGGCCGCACCTTCGACCAGGGCGACGGTCAGGAAGGGCAGATCCGACAGCGCCTTCAGCATACGGGCCATGTTCAGGGCGTCGGCGCGGTTGTCGTCCTCGGTGAGATCCACCGCGTTGCGCATCCATTGCACGTCGGCCCCAGCCGAGAAGCTCGCGCCGGCCCCACGCACGAAGACGATCCGCGCGCCTTCCGCGCCTGAAACCGTCTCGAAGGCCTCATGCAGGGCGGCGATGGTCAGGGAGTCGAAGGCGTTCTTGCGGGCCGGCCGGTTGATCCAGACCGTGACCGCGCCCTCCGGCGTGGACTCGATGCGAACCAGCTTTGAGTCGGCGTCGCTGTCGACGCTTTCGACCATGGGATCGGCGATCGGGTTGGTCATCGGGGCAGGTCTCCGTAAGGCTACATCCGGAACACGCCGAAGCGCGTCTCCGGGATTGGGGCGTTCAACGAGGCCGATATGGCCAGACCCAGCACGTCGCGGGTTTGCGCCGGATCGATCACCCCGTCATCCCACAAACGCGCGGTGGCGTAATAAGGATCGCCTTCGGTCTCATAGCGGTCGCGGATCGGCGCCTTGAAAGCCGCCTCCTCCGCCTCGGGCCAGTCCTGGCCGCGCGCTTCCAGGCCTTCGCGGCGAACGGTGGCGAGCACGCTGGCGGCCTGTTCGCCGCCCATGACGCTGATGCGGCTGTTGGGCCAGGAGAACATGAAGCGCGGGCTGTAGGCCCGGCCGCACATGCCGTAATTGCCGGCCCCGAACGAGCCGCCGATCAGGACGGTGAACTTGGGCACCTCGGCGCTGGCGACGGCCGTGACCATCTTGGCGCCGTCCTTGGCGATGCCGCCGGCCTCATACTTCCCGCCGACCATGAAGCCGGAGATGTTCTGCAGGAAGATCAGCGGCGTGCGGCGTTTACACGCGAGTTCGATGAAGTGGGCGGCTTTGAGCGCGCTTTCCGAGAACAGCACGCCATTGTTGGCCAGGATGGCGACCGGATAGCCCCAGATATGGGCGAAGCCGGTGACCAGGGTCGTGCCGTAGAGCGCCTTGAACTCGTCGAACCGCGAGCCGTCCACCAGCCGGGCGATCACCTCGCGCACGTCATACGGCGCGCGGACATCGGACGGGATCAGGCCGTAAAGCTCGGACGCGTCGAACAGCGGCGCCTCGATCTCGGCCATGTCGATGGCGGTCTTGGGCGGCGTATTCAGTCGCGCGACGATGGAGCGGACGATGTCCAGGGCGTGGCTGTCGTTCTCGGCCACATGGTCGACCACGCCGGAGCGGCGGCCGTGAGTGTCGGCGCCGCCGAGATCCTCGGCCGAGATCACCTCGCCGGTCGCGGCCTTCACCAGCGGCGGCCCGCCGAGGAAGATGGTGCCCTGCCCGCGCACGATGACGCTCTCATCGGCCATGGCCGGCACATAGGCGCCGCCCGCGGTGCAGGATCCCATGACGCAGGCGATTTGGGCGATGCCCTCGGCGCTCATCCGCGCTTGGTTGAAGAAGATGCGGCCGAAATGGTCGCGGTCGGGAAAGACCTCGGCCTGATGCGGCAGGTTCGCCCCGCCCGAATCCACCAGATAGATGCAGGGCAGCCGGTTTTGCTGGGCGATTTCCTGCGCTCGCAGATGCTTCTTCACCGTCATCGGAAAGTAGGCGCCGCCTTTGACCGTGGCGTCGTTGGCGACGATCATCACCTCGCGCCCCGAGACTCGGCCCACGCCGGTGATCACGCCCGCGCCGGGGGCCTCGCCATCGTAGAGTCCAAACGCCGCCAGGGCGCCGACCTCCAGAAAGGGCGAGCCGGGATCCAGCAGCCGCTCCACCCGTTGGCGAGGCAACAACTTGCCACGCGCGGTGTGCCGTTCGCGAGACGCCACAGGACCGCCAAGCGCGGCATTGGCCGTGCGCTCGCGCAGGGTCTCAGTCAGACCCAGATTCACCGACCGATGGCTTGAAAAAGTCTCAGAACGCGGATCGACAGCGGTGGAAAGGCGCGGCACGAAGCCTCCTTGGAACGGCGGATCGGCCGACTTATTCATCCTCGCCAGACGGGTAGCAAGCCCGCGCCTTGCCGGGAGGCTGTCCGGCTGTAAGGTCCCCGGCTTGTGCGTTAAGGATACGACGATGAGATTTGCCTGCCTCGCCCTCGCCATGGGTCTTCTCGCCATGGGACCCGCCACCGGCGCCACCGCCCAGTCCGCCACCCAGTCCGCCGCGCCTGGACTGGTCGACCACTGGAGCGGGCCAGTGGTGCAGCGCCTGTTGCAGACTCTCGGCGCCAGCGACTTGCAACAGACCGCCCTGGCCGGCGCGCCCGGCTTGCTGGGCCGCACGTCGAGCGGGATCAGCTTCGGCGTCTACGCAAAGGCCTGTTCGCCGATGACGCCGCCGGCGGAGCCCTACTGCCGGGGCGTCGAGGGCATCGCCAGCTTCGACCCCGGTCGCGGCGGCGAACGCGCGGCCTTGGCCGACCGGCTCAATCGCCAATACGCCGCCGGCAAGTTCATGCTGGAGAACGACGGCACGATCCGGCTGACCCGCTACATCGACGTCGACGCCGGTGTGAGCGAGGCCAATCTGCGCTCGCAACTGGCCGAATTCCTGGCCCTCGCCAACGTCGCCAAGGACGCCGTCTGGGCCGCGCCACAGCGCTAGAGGATGAAGCCGACAGTTGGTTGGCCAGGACCGTCCCCGCGCCAGGCGTCAGCCTCAGGCCACACTAACGGGAGGCCGGAACAGGAGGCCGGCTTGTCCCGCTGTGGCGCCATGGACACAGCCGCATTGAACGCCCGCCAGCCAGGAACCAATCAGGACGCCCCGGCTTCTTTGTCGCGTAGCCGACAATTCAGTTACGGTGGGTGGCTTCCGGGGGCGACATGACACCGATTATTACGCTCCTCCTTGTCGAGGATGAACCGCTGATCATCGACGTTTTGGACGATGCGCTGACCGAAAGTGGCTTTACGGTGGTCAAATCGGCCAACGGGACCGATGCCCTCGAAGAGATCGAGCGGGACGCATCGCGGTTCCGCGCAATCATCACTGATATTAAACTGGGGACGGGCCCGGATGGTTGGGCGATCGGCCAGCGCGCGCGAGAACTCGTGCCCAATATGCCGATCGTCTACATGAGCGGCGACAGCACCCACGATTGGGCGTCCAAGGGCGTCCCCGGCAGCGTCATGTTGGCGAAGCCTTTCGCGCCGGCTCAGGTCATCACCGCCGTTTCCATGCTCGTGACGGAAGCGGATATGCATCCGCAGCCTCCAACCGACAACTAACCATGCCCGCCGTCCCGCCGAAGCTCGTCCCAGTATTACTTCTGATTGGTTCGAACCTGTTTATGACCACGGCATGGTATGGTCACCTTAAATTCAAGGACAAGCCTCTCTGGATCGTTATTCTGTTAAGCTGGGGAATAGCGCTATTCGAATATTGCCTGGCTGTGCCGGCCAATCGCATCGGCAGCGGCGTTTATTCAGTGGCGCAACTGAAAGCGATGCAGGAAGTCATCACGCTGACGGTTTTTGCCGCATTCTCGGTTATTTACCTTGGCCAGAAAATCACGGTTAATCACGCCATTGGCTTTGCGCTGATCGCGGCCGGGGCCTTTTTCGTGTTCAGGTCGCCGCCGCAGCCAAGCTGATCGACAGGCGACAGTCGCGCCGACTCAGCGGGGGAGTTAGGATCGCCGTCGTGACCCATCTGCCCGATTCCATCCCCGACTCCGCCCTCGCGCACCTGTTCTCGCGCGACGATCTGGTTGGCGAGACGCGGTGGTTCTCATTGCCCGGCGGCCAGACCTTGTTCGACGCAGGCGAGATGGCCGACGACCTCTACTTCGTCCGCACCGGCCGCCTCGCCGCCATTCGCCGCGACGAGGGCCAGGAGCCGCGATTCCTGGGGGTGATCCGGCCCGGCGAGCCGGCCGGAGAAATGGCGATGATCGCGCGGGCGGCTCACTCCGCCTCGGTGGTCGCCATCCGCGACAGCGAAATCCTGGCCATGTCGAGCAAGGTCTTCTTCGCCGCCGCCGAGACCGACCCCGAGGTGATGATCGAGCTGGCGCGGCTAATGATCCTCCGCGCGCGGCAGACCGCCGGCAAGACCTCCATCGGCGAGCCCAGCGTGTTCGGCTTTGTGGGGGTGTCGCCCCAGATCGAGGTCCGCGATCTGGTGGAAATGATCGCCGACGAGGTGCGCGACCTGGGCTTTTCCGTCGCCACCGCCGGCGAGGAGGTGTTGCACGCGCCGATCGAATGGTTTTCCAACGTCGAGCAGGCGCACGACTTCGTGCTCTACGCCGCCGAGGCGCACCAGCTGAACTGGACCCACTTGGTCAGCCGCCAGGTGGACCGGCTGTTTCGGGTCGGACGCGGCGAGCAAAAGCCGCCGCGCGCGCCTGCGGCGACAAAGGTCGAGCCGCTTCAGACCCACCTTCTGGTCGATCTGATTCTGTTTCAGCCCAAGACCCTGGTTACGCCCTCGGGCTCGGCCGCCTGGATGGACGCCTTGCAGCCGGCGCGCCTGTTCCACATGCGTGACGGCGCCCTCGCCGACGTTCAGAGACTGGCCAGGACGATTACCGGGACCTCGGTAGGCCTGGTGCTATCCGGCGGCGCGGCGCGCGCCTACGCCCACGTGGGCGCGATCCGAGCGCTGCACGAAGCGAACATTCCCATCGACTTCATCGGCGCCGCCTCCATGGGCGCGGTGGTCGGCGCCGGCGTCGCCATGGGCTGGGACGATCACGAAATTGATTGGCGAATCCGCAAGGCCTTCGTCGACACCAGCCCGGTGGATGACCTGGCCTTCCCGATGGTGGCCTTGATCCAGGGCGAGAAGGTTCGGGAGCGGCTGAAGGAGCATTTCGGCGAGCAGCAGATCGAGGACCTTTGGCTGCCCTTCTTCTGCATCTCGTCGAACCTGACCTCCGGCGCCTATCAGATCCACCGGCGGGGAAAATTGCGCCACGCCCTGCGCGCCTCCATCGCCATTCCGGGCCTGCTGCCGCCGGTGACCCAGGACAACAATGTCCTGGTGGATGGGGCGGTGATGAAGAACTTCCCGACCGACGTGATGCGATCCATGCATCTGGGCCCGATCATCGGCGTGGACGTCACCCGCGGCCGCAGCATCAACGCCGCGGACGTCGAGCCGCCGGCGTCCTTCTGGCGCTGGATGTGGTCGGGGGAATGGCGGCAGGGCCCCCCGATCGTCTCCCTGCTGCTGCGCGCGGCCACGGTGTCGACGGGTCGGGAAATCACCGCCAGCCGCGAGGCATCGGACGTTCTGGTCCTGCCGGCGATCGACAATATCGAAATCCGCGACTGGAAAGCGTTCGACCCCTGCGTGGAGGCCGGCCACGAGGCCATGGTCGAGGCCCTTGCCACGCTCACCAAGCCGGTCACCGACCTGCGCCGCAGACCGAGCCTGCTGGACCCGCCCGCTCAGCCCGAAGCCTTGGCCGCCGCTACCCGATAGATCTGCAGCAGGTCGTTCGGTCCGGACACCTTGCTGAGCCAGGTCGGGACCTGGCCGCGGCGAAGCCCGCCCTCGAAGCCATCGGCGCGGACCCGCAAGGGATTGGCCGGGCATTCGACCACATAGTCGACCTTCAGCGCTCTCACCTTCGCCTCGGCGGCGGCCGGCGACGCGTCCTGCGCCTCATGCGCGGCCAGGATGCCCCAGGACATGCGGTGGTAGGGCGCGGCCAGCACCGAGTCGCCGGTATCAGCGAGGATGAAGGGGCCCAGATTGATTTCCGCCAGCACCAGGCCCGGCGGAAGGCGCGATAGCGGCGCGTAGGCTGCATCGTCGTAGCAGTGTTGATCAGACGCGGTAGCAGCCTGCAGTTTCATTGGCGTCAGGCCGATCAAGCCGATCACCGCCGCCGCGGCGCAGATCGGCGACAGCAGCAGGCTGGCCAGCAGGACCGGCAGCATCCGGCCCTTGAGCCATCGCTCGCCTAGCAAGCCGATGCTGGCGGCAAGCGCCGGGGCCCCGAACCAATAGACATAGTCCTGCATCCGATAGGCGTGGGCCGCCGCCCAGGCCGCGAGCAGAATCAGGGCCGCGATGGTGAGGTTAGCCGGCTGCAGCCGGGGCCTGCGGCGGAACACCAGGAACCCGGCCGAGGCCAGCGCCATCACCGTCATCACGACTACTCGGATGGTCGAGATCGGGTCCTTGAAGAAGAGCCGGCTCCAGGGCTGCAGCTCCTGCACCTTGTCGAACCAGAAGGGGCGCACCCGCGGATCCACCGCGCCGAACGGGCCGTGGACGCAGGCGGGATCGATGGCCAGAAAGACGCCGACAGCAGCAAGCCCGACGACGGCCAAGGCGGCCAGTCTGGTCTTGAACGAGCGATTGGCGGCCCAGGTCGCTGCGGCGGCAAGGCCAAGGCCGCCGACGATCAATCCCGCCAGCAGGTTCCAGGCCAGCGAATCGCAGGTCGCAAGCGCCCAGCGCCAAGGCGGCGTCTGGATCGCATAGAAGAGGGTGGCGAACCCCGCCAGCGACAGGCCGTAAGCCCGCGCCGGCCTGGCCGCGTCCTTGGACAACAGCAGTCTCAGGCCATAGCTGGCGCCAACGATGGCCTGGAACGCCAGGGCCTCGATGCCGACGGCCAGGCCAAGCCCCGCGGCCGCGCCGGCCAGCACAGCCCAGCGCGTGCGCCGTCCCCGCGCCATCGAACAGGCCACGGCGATCACCGTCATGGTGATCTGCAGATCGTGGTGGTCGATCCGCCCGGGGCGAAACTGGACGTACAGCTGGATGTTGGTCGCCAGCAGGATGGCGCCGACGAACACCGCGGACCGGCCGCCCAGGCTCCGGGCGATCACGAGGCCAAAGGCCGCTGCCGGGAAAATCCACGCCAGCGGCCACAGCAGCCGGACCGCATACTCCGCGGCCGGCGGCGACATCACCCGCTCGAACAGCCAGATCAGGCTGGCGAGCGCGCCGTCCACCAGCCTCGACCAATGCATATAGGTTCCCAGCGGCGGCTGCAGGCGGCCGACCCACTGGTCCCACCAGCCGCGCCCGTGCAGCAGGTCTCGCACCAGCACCAGCCGCATGGCGTCGTCGGTGTCGCCGAGGGTCCTGGCGACCTCATTATTCCGCCAGAGCATCACGCCCGCCACGGCCAGCGTCACCACCAGCGCCGTCGCGGCGAGCCGGCGATTGGACGACAGGTCCAGGAGCGGCGAAAGCTGCATGCTCCTCCATCGCTCCACCGTGGTTTCCGCCCGCTTAAGCCTATGGTCGACGCGGGCGGTTGGGGCGCCTATATTCGGCCGGTGACTCTTTGCCTCGGACATGCCACGTGAGCCGTCAGCTTCGCCTGGAGCTTCGGCGGTCAATTCCGTTTCGCCGCAAGGACTTCGTCATCTCGCCGAGCAACGCCGAAGCCGTCCGTGTGCTGGATGGATGGCGGCAGTGGCACGCCGGCTGCCTCGCGCTGGTCGGCCCGGAAGGTTCGGGCAAAACCCACTTGGCGCGAGCATGGGCCAGGGAAGTCGGCGCGACGGTGATCTGCCGCAAGACATTGGCGGATCTCGACCTGGCGGCGCTGGAGCAGAAGCCGGTTCTGTTGGAGGACGCCGACCGCGCCCAGAACGACGAGCTGCTGTTTCATCTGATCAACATGGCTGGCCAGAGCGGCGGCGCCCTGCTGCTCACCGCTCGGACCGCGCCCTCGGCCTGGGCGGCCACCCTCCCCGACCTGCGCTCGCGGCTCAACGCCATGGCGGTCGCCGAGCTGCCGGCGCCGGACGATGTGATTCTGGAAGGGGTGCTGCGAAAGCTGTTCCGCGAACGCAACATCGAGCCAGGCGACGACCTGATCGCCTATCTGATGCGCCGCATCGAGCGTTCCGGCCCCGCCGCCCGCGCCATTGTCGACAAGCTGGACGAGGCCGCCGCCGAAGGCGAACAGCGCGCGGTCAGCCGCGCGCTTGCAAGACAGTTTCTTGAAATTGACGACGAAACCCCGGACCTGTTCGAGTGAAGGCTTGCGGGGTGCCCAGCGCCAGGTCAAAACCGTCCCGTTCCTCGCGAAAGCCGACATGACCGACATCGCGCTCGCAGACGCCATTCCGGAAGAACTGGCCGCCGTACCCTCCAGCGCGGCGCTCGACGAGGCGCTGATCGCCTCGCCGGAGCGGTTCTTCAATCGCGAAATCTCCTGGCTGGCCTTCAATGAGCGGGTGCTCGAGGAAGCCGACAATGCGCGCCACCCGCTGCTGGAGCGGCTGCGCTTCCTGTCGATCTCGGCCAACAACCTCGACGAATTCTACATGGTGCGCGTGGCCGGCCTGAAGGGTCAGGTCCGCGAAAAGGTCCGCGTGCTGAGCCAGGACGGGCTGTCGCCCGCCGAGCAGCTGGCGAAGGTCAATGAAGGCGCCGCGGCCCTTATGGCGGTGCAGCAGCGACAATGGCGGGACCTGCGCACCGAACTGCGCAGCGAAGGCCTTCGGCTGATCGACGCCGGCGAAGTGACCGCGATCGAGCGGGACTGGCTGGCGGACCTGTTTCAAAACCAGATCTTCCCGGTCCTGACGCCGCTGGCGATCGATCCGGCCCACCCCTTCCCTTTCATTCCCAATCTCGCCTTCTCGCTGGTGCTGAAGCTGAAGCGGGGGTCGGACGCCAAGGCGCTCTACGCCCTTGTGCCTGTGCCCGCCCAGGTGGCGCGCTTCTGGGAACTACCGACATCGACGTCGAGCCGGGCCAAGAAGCCGACGCGCCGCTTCCTGTCTCTGGAAGGCATCCTGGCTCTGTTCCTCGACCAGCTGTTCCCGGGCTGCGAGGTCGAAGGTAGCGGCGTGATCCGCCTGATTCGCGACAGCGATGTCGAATTCGAGGAAGAGGCGGAAGACCTGGTGCGGGAGTTCGAGGCCCGCCTGAAGCAACGTCGACTGGGGTCGGTGGTGCGGGTCGAAATCGAAAGCCTGATGCCGGAGGAGCTGCGCGCCTTCATCACTCACGCGCTCAGCGCCGAGCCGCAAGACGTCATCCTGGTCAATGGCATGCTGGGTCTCGACGAACTGGCCCAGCTGATCCCGGCCGATCGCCAGGATCTGAAGTTCCAACCTTTTGAGCCACGCTTCCCCGAGCGGATTCGCGACCACGGCGGCGACTGTTTCGCCGCGATTCGTGAGAAGGACATCCTGGTCCACCACCCCTTCGAAAGCTTCGACGTGGTGGTCCAGTTTCTGCGTCAGGCCGCGCGCGACCCCAATGTGGTCGCCATCAAACAGACCCTCTACCGCACCTCCAAGGACAGCCCGATCGTCGCGGCGCTGATCGAGGCGGCCGAGAATGGCAAGAACGTCACCGCCCTGGTGGAGATCAAGGCCAGGTTCGACGAAGAGGCCAATCTGAAATGGGCCCGCGATCTGGAGCATGCCGGCGTCCACGTCGTGTTCGGCTTCGTCGAGTATAAGACGCACGCCAAGCTCTCGATCGTCGTTCGCCGCGAGGGCGACGCCTTGCGCACCTACTGCCACTTCGGCACCGGCAACTACCATCCGCAGACGGCCAAGATTTACACCGACCTGTCGCTATTTACCTGCAACCCCTCCTACGGCAGGGATTCCGGCAAGATCTTCAACTTCATCACCGGCTACGCCATGCCCGAGCGGCTGGAGAAGCTGGCCTTCTCGCCGGTGACCTTGAAGGCCGACCTGCTGAAGCTGATCGTCCAGGAGGCCGAGAACGCCAAGGCCGGCCTGCCGGCGGCGATCTGGGCCAAGCTGAACGCCCTGGTCGACCCGGTGATCATCGACGCCCTCTATCGCGCCAGCCAGGCTGGCGTCCGGATCGATCTGGTCGTGCGCGGCATCTGCTGCCTGCGCCCAGGGGTGGCGGGCCTGTCCGACAATATCCGCGTCAAAAGCATCGTCGGCCGGTTTCTCGAACACTCGCGCATTGTCGCCTTCGCCAATGGCGCCGACATGCCCAGCCTGCAGGCGCGGGTCTTCATCTCATCAGCCGACTGGATGCCCCGTAACCTGGACCGCCGGGTAGAATCCCTGGTGCCGATCGAGAACCCGACGGTGCACCAGCAGGTGCTGTCCCAGATCATGGTCGCCAACATAAATGATGAAGCCCAAAGCTGGTCGCTGGATTCCCAGGGCCGCTATCACCGGGCAGCCGGCTGGACCAACAAGGGCGCCTTCTCCGCCCACCAGTATTTCATGACAAATCCCAGCCTGTCCGGACGTGGTCAGAAGGTGAAGGATCTGCCTCGCGCGTTCGAGCATGTCGGACCAAGACGATAGGCTTCCGCGCGACGTCGCGGTCATCGATATCGGCTCCAATTCGGTGCGCCTGGTGGTCTATCGCCTGGAAGGGCGCGCCATCTGGACCGTCTATAACGAAAAGGTTCTGGCTGGGCTCGGCTCCGAGCTGACCGTGACCGGCCGGCTGGCGGTCAAGGGCGTCGAGGCCGCCTTGGGCGCTCTGCGTCGCTTCAGCGCCGTCCTGGACGCCGCCCATCCTTCAAGCCTGTTCGTGGCCGCCACGGCCGCCGTACGTGACGCCGTCGACGGCGCCGACTTCGTCGACCGGGTGCTGGCCGAGGCCGGTCTGTCCGTCCGCGTCTTGTCCGGCGAGGAAGAGGCGCGTTATGCCGCCTTGGGCGTGCTCGCCGGGGCGCCGGACGCGTCTGGAGTGGTTGGCGATCTGGGTGGGTCGAGCCTGGAGCTTACTCGGGTGTCCGGCGGACGGGTCGGCGCCGGGGTCAGCCTGCCGCTCGGCGCCTTCAACCTGCGCAGCGCGGAGGGTTTCGACATCGGCAAGACCCGCAGCCGGGCCGTGCGGGTGCTGGCCGATCTTGCCGCCGGCTTTGAAGCCGATACCCTTTACGCGGTGGGCGGGGGCTGGCGAAACTTGGCCCTGCTGCAGATGCGGCTGACCGGCTACCCCCTGGGCATCGTCCACCAGTACAGTATCAGCGCCCTCGACGCCCTCGACGCCGCCCGCTTCATTTCGCGCCAGTCGAAGAGCTCGCTGGAGCGGATCGAGGGCCTGTCAAAGCGCCGGCTGGAAACCATCCCCTATGCCGCCATCGTCCTGGAAGCTCTCATAGAGCGGCTGGGCCTGAAGCAGATATGCATTTCCGCCTATGGCTTGCGCGAAGGTTTTCTGCTCGAGGCCATGCCGGAAGACGTTCGATGGCTCGACCCGTTGATCGAAGGCTGCGCGGCGCTGGGTGCACGGCAGGGCGCCAGCGAGGGACTGGGTCAGGCGCTGGAGACCTGGCTGACGCCCATGTATTCGCAGCTGCCCGCCGTGTTCGGCCGGCGAGACGCCACCCTGCTCGCGGCCGCCTGCCGCCTGGCCGACCTCGGCGCCCGACTGCATCCCGATCACCGCGCCGATCTGGTGTTCGAACAGGTTTTGCGGGCGCCCATCGCCGGAATGGACCACGCCGAGCGGGCCTTCCTGGCGCTGGCCATGTTCGCAAGGCACACCGCCTCCGCCACCACGCCGGAGGCCCAGACCCTCGCCCGGGTGCTGTCACCGGAACGATCGGCGCGAGCGCGGGCCTTGGGCGCGGCCATGCGGCTGGGGTGCGACCTGTCCGGCCGCAGCCCGGATCTGTTGCACCGATCCAAGCTCGACATCGTTGGCGAGATGATCCGCCTCACCGCGGATGGCCGATGGGCGGATATGCTGCTGGGCGAACAGACCGCCAAGCGGGCCGCGACCCTGGCCGATGGGCTGGAGCTGGGCCTCAGAATGGGTGTCTGAGGCCCAGGTCTCGGCTTCCTGGTAGAGGGAGCTTTCCGGCTAGGGCTGCGGGTCCTTGTCGTTCTTCTTCAAACTATCGTGCGGCTTGTCAGCCAGCCGACGCGCCGCCTCCGCCTGGGCTGCAGACGGCAAGGGATGGGTCACCTCGCTGTGAAGCGCGGGCGGAGTCGGCCGCTCGAACACCTTGGGCGGCCCGGCGGCAGGTGCATGAGGCGCGGCAGGCGTCGCCACCCTTGGCGGAGTCACGGCAGTCGGATGGAAGGCCGGGGCCGCGGGGGCAGGCTTTGGTGGTGCGGCGTGGAACTCAGGCTTGGCCGGCCCGGCGGCCGGCGTCGCTGGCCGCCCCAGGGTCTGCGGCGCGGCGAAGGCCGGATGCTGCCCCGGACCTGCGGCGCCTTGTGGCCCGCCCTGATGATCGTGGTGCTCGAACCCTCCGCCCTGCGCTGGCGCGCCAGGCGTGGGACCGGCAGGCGCGGCGGGTTGGCCGGTCGGCGCCCGCCCGCCGGGCTGACGATCGTTAGGCGTAAAGCCGCCGGGTTGATGATCGCCAGCAGGATGTTGTCCGGGCGAAAATCCACCGGGCGGGCGGGTTCCGGCCGGCTCGCCCTGGGGCGCGACCGGCGCGGCGGGACCAGCGGCCTGAGGCGCGGGCCCAGGCGCGGGGGCGGCGGGAGGCTGCGGCTTGGGTCCGCCCATATGCAGGCCGAAGGGTGCGGCCGGGCCTGACGGCGCCTGGGCGTGAGCCTGTTGCGCCGCCTGCCAGTCACGCTGGGCGACCTGGGGCTGATTGGTCTGTTGAGCAAAGCGCGCGGCCTCGGCCTCGCGGCGGAACCGTTCCTGGTCCCACTGCTGCTGTTCCTGCTGCGCGTGGGCCGCGTGATAGGCCGCCCATTCGCTCTGCTGCGCCTGGGCCTGTTCCCAGGCGGCGTTGTCCTCGGCGATCCGGGCCTGCCGCGCTTCCCAATTGGCCGCGATGACCGCCTGGTGCTGCTGCTGTTGCGAGGCCTGATAGATGGCCTGGGCGCGGGCCAGGATGCGGCTCGCGGCATCGACCCGCTCGCGATACTGATCCTGCGGCAGGGCGTGGCCGTGGTGATCGTAGATCACCACCAGGACGCCCGAGTCATAGCCGTAGGTGTATTCTGGGTCCCGCACCAAATAGGGGTACTGAGCGCCAGGCTCATAATAGTAGTAGCGGTCGCCGCCGTTGGGCAGGGGTTCGACCACCCGCTCGGACTGATCGTCGCCGCGCCAGACCCAGGGGCGCGTGCCGCCGTAGTCAAAGCCGTAGTCCGGCGGCGCATCGCCGAAGGCGTCGTTCAACGAATCGGCCTGCTCCGCATAAGCGTAGGTGTCGTCGGGATTGGACAGCTGCCCCACCCGCACCGGGGCTGCTGGCGGCAAGGCGCTGACTGTTGGCGCCGGCGCGATCGCCGTCGGCGTTGTCGCTGTCATCTCCAGCGGCAAGGCGGCGGCCGGCGTCGGCGCGGACTGAGCCTGGCCGTTCTGATTACAGGCGGAAAGGGCGCCGGCGGCCAGGCATAGGCCCAGCACCGTGCGAGCGGCTCCGTTGAGCAGGGTATGTTTCATATCGCAACAATCCTCAAGCTTGGCCGATGTTCCCGCGAAATATCATTTCGCGAGCGCAACGTCCCATGCTGAAGATGAACGGCGGCCGAACAGGGTTAAAAAGATCAGTCGGGCGCTGGCCTCGGGGCGCGGCGGACCTCGACCACCCTCACCCGGTTGCCGTCGAGCACGAGGGCAAGCTCGCCTCGCTTCACCCGTAAAGCGTCCTCGCCGAACGCCTCGCGCCGCCAGCCTTGCAGCGCCGGCGTGTCGGCGTCGTCGTCGCAGGCGATCTTTTCGAGGTCGGAGACGGTGGCGATCAGCTTTGACGCAACGCCAGCGTCCTCGGCCCGCGCTTTCAGCAAAACCTTGAGCAGTTCGACGGTGGCGCCGGCGGCCGGAACCTGGGGCGACGCGTTGCGCTCGATCTTGGGTGCATAACTTTCCGCGTCGCGCAGCGCGGCATTGATCGCATCCAGCAGGTCCGGCCCAAATCGGGAGTTGGCGAACCCCTTCGGCACCGCGCGCAGCCGGTTCAGGCCTTCCGCGTCGGTCGGCGCCTGGCTGGCGACCTCCTCGATCGCGTCGTCCTTGAGGATGCGGCCGCGCGGCTGGTCACGCTGCTGGGCGGTGCGTTCGCGCCAGGCGGCGACGCCGCGCAGGACAGCCAGATATTTGGGGGCGAACCGCTTTGGCTTCAGCCGCTTCCAGGCGTTCTCCGGGTCGGTGTCGTAGAGGGCCGGATCGGTCATCTGATCCATTTCCTCGGTGACCCAGGCCAGCCGTCCGGCGGTTTCCAGCCGCGCCCGCAGCAAGGGGAAGAGGTCGGCCAGATGGGTGACGTCGGCCAAGGCGTATTCCAGCTGGGAATCGCTCAAGGGCCTGCGCGCCCAGTCGGTGAAGCGGCTGCTCTTATCGAGTTCGATCTTGAGCATCTGCCGGACCAGGGCGTCATAGGCGATCTGTTCGCCGAAGCCCGCGGCCATGGCGGCGATCTGGGTGTCGAACAGCGGACGCGGTATCACGCCGAGATTGTTGAAAATCTCCACGTCCTGCCGGGCGGCGTGGAAGACCTTTATGGTCTTCGGATCGGCCAGGATCTCCAGCAGGGGCGCCAAATCCAGCCCCTCCGCCAGGGGGTCGATATTGGCCGCCGCGTCAGGCGTCGCCACCTGGACCAGGCAGAGCTTGGGCCAGTAGGTGGTCTCACGCATAAACTCGGTGTCTACGGCGATGAAGGGCGCGCCAGCAATCCGTGCACAGAATGCGGCAAGTTCAGCGGTGGTGGTGATGGGACTCATCGGATAGCTATAGCGCGACCAACCCCCTCGTGGGGAGACTTCGAATTGCAGAGTGTTTTGGAACGTGACGATGACTGATCGGCCCAACGGCCTCACCTATGCAGAGGCGGGCGTGGATATCGACGCCGGCGCTGCCCTCGTCGAGGCCATCAAGCCCCTGGCCAAGGCCACGCGTCGCCCTGGCGCGGACGCCGCCTTGGGCGGATTCGGCGCCCTGTTCGATCTGAAGGCGGCGGGCTTCAAGGACCCGCTGATCGTCACCACCACCGACGGCGTCGGCACCAAGCTGAAGGTGGCGATCGAGAGCGGCTATCACGACGGGGTCGGGATCGACCTGGTCGCCATGTGCGTCAACGACCTGCTGGCCCAGGGCGCCGAGCCCTTGATGTTCCTGGACTATTACGCCACCGGCAAGCTCCAGATCGAGGTCGCGCGGCGGGTCGTCGCCGGCATCGCCGAGGGCTGTTTGCAGGCCGGCGCGGCCCTGGTGGGCGGCGAAACGGCGGAAATGCCGGGTATGTATGGCGACGGCGATTACGATCTGGCCGGCTTCTCGGTGGGCGCGGTCGAGCGCGGCGCGGTGCTGCCGATCCTCGACGCCCAGCGCCCCGGAGACTTGCTGATCGGCATCGGCTCGTCGGGCCCGCACTCGAACGGCTATTCCCTGGTGCGCAGAATTGTCGAGCGCTCCGGCGTGGCCTGGGAGGCGCCCGCGCCCTTCGCGCCGGAGCTTTCACTGGCCGAAGCCTTGATGGCGCCGACACGAATCTATGTGAAGAGCGTCCTGCCCCTCATCAAGACCGGCCTGATTCACGGCGGCGCCCACATTACCGGCGGCGGCCTGATCGAAAATCCGCCCCGCGCGGTGGCCGAAGGCCTTGCGCCGTCGTTCGACTGGGACGCCTGGCCCCTGCCGCCGGTGTTCGAATGGCTGCAGCAGACCGGCGGCGTCAGCGATCATGAATTGCGGCGCACCTTCAACTGCGGCGTCGGCTTTGTGTTGATCGTCGCGCCCCAGGCCGCCGAGCCGGTTCTGGCCGCCTTGCTGAACGCCGGCGAGAACGCCTTCGTCTGCGGCCAGCTGGTCGCCGCGGACGCCTGATGTCGCGAACTCTGGTCGGGGTGCTGATTTCAGGGACTGGGTCCAACGCCATGGCCCTGATCGAGGCCGCGCGCGCGGAGGACTATCCGGCAGAGATCGCCGTGGTCATCTCCAACCGCCCCGACGCACCTGGGCTTGCGAAAGCAGAGGCCGCCGGCATTCGCGCCGTCAGCATCGACCACAAGCCGTACGGCAAGGATCGCGAAGCGCACGAACGCGCCATCAATGCGGCGCTTACGGATGCTGGCGCGGGCTTCGTGGCCCTCGCCGGCTATATGCGGGTGTTGACCCCCTATTTCGTGCACAGCTGGGCCGGCCGGATGATCAACATCCACCCTTCCCTGCTGCCCGCCTTCCCGGGCCTGCATCCGCATCGGCAGGCTCTGGAGGCTGGCGTCAGCGAACACGGCTGCACCGTCCATTGGGTGGTGGAAGGCGTCGATTCCGGCGAGGCGATCGGCCAACAGGTGGTGCCGATCCTGCCCGGCGACGACGAAGCGGCGCTGATGCGGCGCACCCTGGCGGCCGAGCACAAGCTCTATCCGGAATGCTTGGCGAAGGCGTTGCTGTCTCTCAGCTAGCGGGTTGACCGACAGCCGGCGCCGGGCCCTCACCGTCTCGCTTCGCGAGCCACCTCGTGTGATCGAATTGCCCTAGTCTCGCAGAGCGGCCGACCGAGGCCTTCATCAAGCCAGCGGTCGGCCGCCGCACCGAGAGATCGTCAGCCACCTGGTCTCGACACCGTGGGGGAGCCTG